>SKER01002884.1_pt1 | contig 10498 bp, 14 predicted proteins | sample 4826961 | NCBI WGS metagenome assembly SKER01 (sample SAMN11008804, study PRJNA524170) | human gut metagenome | biome: Human fecal sample; material: Feces; isolation source: fecal sample from pouch patient p47 | host: Homo sapiens | place: Israel: Tel-Aviv | collected 2016-11-16
CTTTTTATGCAAACATAAAACGGTGGCCACGTTAGAGCCAATCAGAGGTGTAGGACAAACTCGTTTTTTGTCGTACACGAACTAAGGTGGAACCACGTTGCGACGTCCTTTCTAGGATGTTGCAATTTTTTTATGAGGAGACTAACTACGGAGTTGCAAGAATTAGTGGAGTGCAGTTGGACAATCCGACAAGCTTATCACGAGCTGGAAGTTAAGCATCATGATTCCAAGTGGTCGGTAGGAGAAGACCTCTTGGCTTTATCGAATGATATTGGCAATTTCCAACGACTAGTGATGACCAAGCAAGGACGCTACTATGATGAAACACCCTACACACTGGAACAAAAACTTTCAGAAAATATCTGGTGGCTAGTAGAACTTTCTCAACGTTTGGATATAGACATCCTGACGGAAATGGAAAACTTCCTCTCTGATAATGAAAAGCAGTTGAACATTAAGACTAGGAAGTAGTCTGATATTCAACAGTCAATGCTTAGAAACTATGAAATAATAAAAGGAGAAAATTATGATTAACATTACTTTTCCAGATGGCGCTGTTCGTGAATTCGAATCTGGTGTTACAACTTTTGAAATTGCACAATCTATCAGCAATTCTTTGGCTAAAAAAGCTCTTGCTGGTAAATTCAATGGTAAATTGATTGACACAACTCGTGCCATCACTGAAGACGGAAGCATCGAAATCGTGACACCTGATCACGAAGATGCCCTCCCAATCTTGCGTCACTCAGCTGCTCACTTGTTTGCCCAAGCAGCTCGTCGCCTCTTCCCAGATATTCACTTGGGTGTTGGCCCAGCTATTGAAGACGGATTCTACTACGATACGGATAATCAAACGGGTCAAATCTCAAACGAAGATCTTCCTCGTATCGAAGAAGAAATGAAGAAAATCGTTAAAGAAAACTTCCCATCAATTCGTGAAGAAGTGACTAAGGATGAAGTGCGTGAAATCTTCAAAAACGATCCATATAAATTGGAATTGATTGAAGAACACTCAGAAGACGAAGGTGGTTTGACTATCTATCGTCAAGGTGAATACGTTGACCTTTGTCGTGGTCCGCACGTGCCATCAACTGGTCGTATCCAAATCTTCCACCTCTTGAATGTTGCGGGTGCTTACTGGCGTGGAAATAGTGACAATGCCATGATGCAACGTATCTATGGTACAGCTTGGTTCGATAAAAAAGATCTCAAGGCTTACCTTAAACGTCTCGAAGAAGCTAAAGAACGTGACCACCGTAAACTTGGTAAAGAGCTTGATTTGTTCATGATTTCTCAAGAAGTCGGTCAAGGGCTTCCGTTCTGGTTGCCAAATGGTGCGACTATCCGTCGTGAGTTGGAACGTTATATCGTTGATAAAGAAGTAGCAGCAGGCTACCAACACGTTTATACGCCACCAATTGCATCAGTTGAACTTTATAAAACTTCAGGTCACTGGGATCATTACCGTGAAGACATGTTCCCTCCAATGGATATGGGAGATGGGGAAGAATTTGTCCTTCGTCCAATGAACTGTCCACACCACATTGAAGTCTACAAACACCATGTTCACTCTTATCGTGAATTGCCAATCCGTATCGCTGAAATCGGTATGATGCACCGTTACGAAAAATCAGGTGCTTTGACAGGTCTTCAACGTGTTCGTGAAATGTCACTTAACGATGGACATACTTTCGTTGCTCCAGAACAAATCGAAGATGAATTCAAGAAAATCCTTCAATTAATCATTGATGTTTATGAAGACTTTAACTTGACGGATTACCGTTTCCGTTTGTCTTATCGTGACCCTGCAGATAAGCACAAATACTTTGATAATGATGAGATGTGGGAAAATGCTCAACGCATGTTGAAAGCAGCTGTTGATGATATGGGTGTGGACTACTTTGAAGCTGAAGGGGAAGCAGCCTTCTACGGACCAAAATTGGATATTCAAGTTAAAACTGCCCTTGGGAAAGAAGAAACTCTTTCTACTATCCAGCTTGACTTCTTACTTCCAGAACGCTTTGATCTTAAATACATTGGGGCTGATGGTGAAGAACACCGTCCAGTCATGATTCACCGTGGGGTTATCTCAACAATGGAACGCTTTACTGCGATCTTGATTGAGAACTACAAGGGTGCCTTCCCAACATGGCTTGCCCCTCACCAAGTAACCCTTATCCCAGTATCTAACGAAAAACATGTGGACTACGCATGGGAAGTGGCTAAGAAACTTCGTGATCGTGGTGTTCGTGCCGAAGTTGATGAACGTAATGAAAAAATGCAGTTCAAAATCCGTGCTTCTCAAACCCAAAAAGTTCCTTACCAATTGATCGTTGGTGATAAGGAAATGGAAGACGGAACTGTTAACGTTCGTCGCTATGGACAAAAACAAACACACACTGAGACTGTTTCAGAATTTGTAGGAAATATCCTTGCTGATATCGCTCGCAAATCACGCCCAGATGCCGAATAAATAAAGGGTCGGTTAGCTAAGCTAACTGACTTTTTAGTAGGATAAACCATGCTTGTTTTTATGAAAAAACTTTTATTGCTGCTGGGGGTAGTTCTAGTCCTATTACTAACTAGCCTTACCTATCATAGATTAGCCTTGAAAGAGAAAAGGCCTCTCTAACACCAAAAGGTCAACTGGTAGCTGTAAATGGACACAAAATGAGCGTCTTGGTAAAAGGAAACGGGTCCGCAAACCCTAGTTTTTCTCTCTGGTGCTGGAACGGCTTCACCAATCTTAGATTTTAAAGATGTGTATGATAGGCTTTCAAAGGAGTACAAGATAGTCCTTGTTGAAAGAGCTGGCTATGGTTACAGTGAGGATATGTCTAAGTCGAGGGATGTTGCTGTGGTCCTTTCAGAAACACGTCAAGCCCTTGCCCAAGCTCATGTGTCAGGTCCCTATTATTATTCTTTCTCATTCGATGGCCTCCTTAGAAACGCTTTTGTGGCAGGAAAACTACCCGAGTGAAGTAAAAGCTATTGTTGGTCTTGACTGGGCTTTACCAGAAAGTTATTCCCATTTGAAGAGGGATCCTCAGATGTTGCGTCTAGCTCGTTTGGGAAGTCAATTAGGCCTATTAAGGTATTTACCAAGTCGCTTATATATACCTAATGAAAATCTTAATAGTAGTGACCGCCGCCTCTATCAAGATAAAGGTACAGGTTTCAGCCAGGAGCAGTGGCGACATTATGCGACCAGTTTTGCGAAGAATCAGGAAAATATCGAACTAGCGTTTTATGTTGCTCCACATTATCTTTATCACTATCAGACCAAAGAAGTGATTAGGAGCATAAAGGATTTCATACAAGAGACAACTAACTAAATGATTGAGGAGAGATGTGATGCTCATTGGTTCAAAAGCCTTTAGTTGCTTATGGAAGGAATGGCAGGAAAAGCACCAACCGTGGCAAGTGCTTCAGTTATTACTGGCTTATATAGAGATGCCAGAGGATTTATCTGGAGAACTTAAAGAAACTCAAGACTTATTATCTTATTTTGATCCTGACTTGGCGCCTCATGATCCTTATTGGAAGGATATTGTTAGGTTAGTAGATTTGGCTTTTCCTGGTGATAGCTTGTCTCAGGAGGGCCTTGTAGAGCGCCAAATTCATCAGCTACGTTACCTGATTTCGAGTCAACAGGCCCAGTATGTGCGGACGCATTATAAAAAAACAGGGATGACAGACAAAGAGGCTTTGGCTACCTATCTCAGGTGGAAGCCATTTACCATGTTCGATCAGGGGCGTCTGCACCAGAAGATTGCTGTACGTGATGGCAAGGTGATTTATCCTGATGGGATTCCAAGTATCAATCTCAAGATTCTCCTTTATAATCGCATAGAGTTTATTTTGGATAGTCAGGGAAATTTTCTCAATGAGGTCGATGCTGAGAAGGTGACGGAGAGTGGCGTGGTTAATGGCGCCAGTTTCAACTATGGCAATTATAAGCGCCATTGGCAACTGGATGTGGAACCAGTCCAACCACATGATCCAGCCTTTCGTAATCGGATGACAAAGGGCTTTCGATCTCCTAACAAATTGAGAAAGAAGTGGGGACGGAAAGCGCCCGAACAGTTTGATAAATCTTTCTACAATCCAAAAGGTATTTATGCCCAGTCTCATAGATCTTTGGCAAATGATGTCAAACGCCAAGCCAGAGCTTTTCTTGCTATGGTTTATGGCATCAAACCATTTCATAAAAAGTAGTCAAAGGAGTTTTATATGTCTAAACAACCCCAAAATAATAAGGGAACGGCGGTCCTAGGATCGCTAGTCTTTATGGCCTTATACGCCTTAGGTATTTGGCACAATGCTGTCCGAGGAAAATATTCCCTTCCTCATTCTTTGGAGTGTCCTACTCCTTGTTAATGTCAGCTATCTGCTTTTCCGCTTGAAAAAATAAAAAATAAGACAGACCTGAATTATTGTGTGTTTAGGTCTGTCTTATTTTTATATTCAATTATGACTTACCACTTGCTTTCTTCGGGGATAATAATCCAGCAAATGATATAGAAAAGAGCACCTGTTCCGAATAGGAAGACCGCTACAGCCCAAATGAGGCGAATGATAACAGGGTCAATGCCAAGGTAATTGGCAATACCAGAACAAACACCGGCAATGATTTTGTTGTTTGGGTCTCTTCTGAGTTCTTTTCTCATATGATATACCTCCGTTATGGTCCTATTATATCATAACGACTGGAAATCTAATATTAGATTTATGGAAGCATGAAATAGACGATTCCCATGTATTGAAGGGCTGAAGCCAACATGATAAAGAGGTGCCAAATCATGTGGAAGTATGGCTTTTTCTTAGCATAGAAGACGGCACCGACAGTGTATGACAATCCTCCAGCAAGCATGAGTCCCCAAAAAGCAGGTCCTGTCTTAGTGATGATAGCAGGGATAATAAAGATTACCAACCAACCCATCATCAAATAGAGGAAGAGAGAGAATTTTTCATTGATTCTTTTGGCAAAGATTTTGTAGAGAATACCAAAAATCGTTGTTCCCCATTGAAGAATGATGATGCTGTAGCCTAGCCAACCGCCAACTAGCGAGAGGGCAACAGGCGTATAGCTCCCAGCAATGGCAATGTAAATCATGCTGTGGTCAATGATACGTAGGACCATCTTGTGGGGTGAGTTGTAATCCATGGCATGGTAGATGGCTGAGCTCAAAAACATGAGGAAGAGGCTGATAACAAAAACAGACATTCCGACAGCAGCAGTCATGCCGTAGCCGTTGTTGGCATGAACGGCAGTGATTGGCAACAAGACGAGCATGGCCATAGCTCCGACAGCATGAGTCACGCTATTAGCCACTTCCTCACCAAAGCTAAGTTTTTTACTGAGTTTGAGGTTGGGAGAAACATTAAATGTAGCAGTATTAGACATGGGTACCTCTTTCTAGGTCATTTAAAAGTTGATGGGTAGCTCGGTAGCACTGTAGGGTCTGGCAGGCTGAAAGGATGACTTTCGGTGCATCCTTTGGTATCTGAGCATTCATGCAGGCGACAAAGTCATTGTAGTAGGTTTTTTGGCTTTCAGCGTCTGTTCGTAGGATTTCCAAGGTTTTCGCAATCTCAGAAATTTCAAAAACGGTTTTTAGACTCGTAATCACAATAAGTCTGGCTACTTGAGCAGCATTGTATTTTTTCTTGATAGGTTTTGCGACATGGCCATGCTTGACATAATTATTGACCATAGAGGCAGTCAGCCCCTTGTCATTGGGCCCCAAAGTACTCTGGGTGACCTGATTGACATAAAGCAAAACCTGATCTAAATAAAGTTCAATCTCTGGTAATTCCTCCCAGAGAGGATAGTGTTGTGTTATCAAATTATAAAAACCTCTTTATCTAGTTTCCATAACTAGATTATAACATTATAGAAATTCAAGTCAAGCCATAACTTGTGAGATATAAAAAAGATGTTGAGATAATATTTCCAACATCTTTATTATTTATTCGATAAGATTATATGATTTTTTAGACTGTTATTCTATCACTTTTGTGGGTTTCTAAGTTTCTCTAGAATTACTTGGGCAGTTTCCTGATTCATATGTTTGGCTTTGAGAAGTTCAGGCAAGACTTGAGGAATTTCTTCGGGACTAGCACCGGCTAGTAGAGTCAGAGATTTGGCCTGAAGTTTCATATGTCCTGCTTGGATACCTGTTGAGGTAAGTGCTTTAAGAGCAGCAAGGTTTTGTGCCAAACCAAGAGAGACGATAATACCGGCTAGGGTTCTAGCATCTGGATGGTTGAGCAAGTCGTGGGCGATAGATGTACTTGGATTAAGGCCAATGGAACCACCACGGGTTGCAATAGGCATGGGTAGGGTTAACTTTCCCACCAGTTCCTTAGCCTCCTGATCATAGGTCCATGTAGACAGGCCACGGTAGCTACCATCCTTGCTAGCATAGGCATGGCTTCCCGCCTCAACTGCTCGCCAATCATTTCCAGTTGCGATAACTAGGGCATCAATACCATTGAAAATTCCCTTATTATGGGTAGCTGCTCGGTAAGGGTCCACCTGGGCTAGCTGACTAGCCAATTCCATTTTTTGGGCTAGGTCATGAGCTTCTTCTTTATTTCGACTAAGAAAGCGTGTGCTAAGACGGCAAGTCGCTGTCACAAGGCTCTCGGTGGCCAGGTTTGAGAGAATGGCCATGAGGCTTTGACCTTGGGAGAGATTTTCCAATTCTGGTACCAGCGCTTCCATCATGGTGTTGACCATATTGGCTCCCATGGCTTCTTGGGGATCAACGGCTAGATAGACTATGAGAAAGTCTCCCTTAGTCTCAGTCCAGAGTTTGCGAGGGCCTCCCCCACGCTTAACAATAGAAGGGTGAGCTTTTTTGGTGATTTCTATAAGGTCATGACTAGCGGCTTGGATTTTACTTGCTGCAGTGGCTTTATCAGGGACATCAAAGAGGGCAACTTGCCCAATCATTTGACGGTCATGAATCTTGGTTGTAAAGCCACCAGAGCGCTTGATGAGCTTATTGGCATAGGAAGCAGCAGCTACAACTGAAGGCTCCTCGGTAACCATGGGAACCTGATAGGTAACGCCATCGACCAATACATCTGGGCAAATGGCAAAGGGAAGTGTAAAGCGGCCAATGACATTTTCAGCCATTTGATTGGCAGTTTCAAGAGAAAGTTGGTGATCATTATCCAGAAGGTTTTGATTTTCCTGAGACAAAAGAGCATTATTTTTCAAATGCTCTTTGCGTTCTTGCGGTGTCTTATTGGAAAAACCTGTCCAAGAGAGCTTAGTCATGTTGATTTCCTTTATAAATACGTTGGTGTTCGGAGATTTCAGTCAGTCGGAAAGGTCCAGTTTTATATTCAGCGAATTGGGTAGAACCAGTGACATCCAATTGAGCTTCTTCATAGAAAAGTTTTTCATAGTCGTCAACACTTAACTTTTGACGTTTAGCAAAGGTATCCAGACGATTGGAATGAAGCATGTCTTTGTAGCCTTCAACCAGCCATCCTGAGAAAATTTCAGAGACAGCTCCAGAACCATAAGAGAAGAAGCCAACCTTGTCTCCAGCTTTAAGGTCTTGCGACTGTTCAAGCAAGGAAAGAAGTCCAAGATAAAGTGACCCTGTATAGATATTCCCGATTTGACGACTATAGGTAATAGAAGCTTCGAAGTTACTTGTGAGACGCTCTTTATTCTCTGGATTCAAATCTTTTGGAATAATTTTATTAAGTCCCTTAAGAGCCAATTTAGGATAAGGAAGGTGAAGGCAGAAAGCTGCAAAATCAGCGAAATCTGCTTGATGACGTTCCTGATAAGCTGCCCAAGTGGTTTTCAAACTATCAAGGTACTGCTTGGTTGAATAGATGCCTTGAACATAAGGCGTTGAACTGTAGTTTGGACGCCAAAAGTCCATGACATCACGAGTTTGTGCCACATTATCATCAGCAAGCTCCAAGATACGAGGATCCTGACTCACTAACATAGCTACGGCACCAGCTCCCTGAGTAGACTCCCCAGAGGAACCTACACCATAACGAGCGATGTCACTAGCGATAACCAGAACCTTGCTATTTGGATGGGTTGTCACGTGTAATTTAGCGTAGTTCAGACCGGCAGTTGCAGCATAGCAAGCCTCCTTCATTTCGAAAGAACGAGCAAAAGGTTGAATATCTAAAAGACTATGGACATAAACTGCAGCAGCCTTTGATTGGTCAATGGAAGACTCAGTAGCCACAATGACCATATCAATGGCCTTCTTGTCGTCGTCAGTTAAAATGTCAGCGGCTGCATCAGAAGCAAGTGTCACGATATCTTCTGTAATCGGTGTGATGCTGGTTGCATCAAGCATCAATCCCTTGCTGAATTTTTCCGGCTCTGCTCCACGGGCAAGAGCTAGATCCGCCATGTTTAGAACATATTGACTGGTCGAAAAACCAATCTTGTCAATTCCAATAGACATACGATGTTTCCTTTTTTCTTCATTGTAGAGCATCGAGAGGATACTAATCTATAGTGATTTTACCATAAAAGAGCGCTTTCGCCTTAAAAAAACTTTGATAGTTAGTAATATCTTGTTTTTTGATATGAATTTAATACGAACTAAAGGATTTCACAAGACTTAGTTTTGGTAATCCCATAGCTTTTAGTTCTCATTTGCACCAGAATAGGGTAAAATTGAAATGAAAAGCAACATTATTTACAGCTATAATTAGATAAGCAAAATTATTTTTATTAATATGTTGCGAGTATTAAGTGAGACTTTGTTTTCAATGGAATAAAGAGGAAAATCATGACAAAAGCAGATACTATTTTTAAAGAAAATATTACTAAAATCCTGGAAGAAGGCGTTTGGTCAGAACAAGCACGTCCTAAATACAAGGATGGCACAACTGCCAATTCCAAATACATCACAGGGTCTTTTGCAGAATATGATTTGAGCAAAGGAGAATTTCCAATTACGACTCTCCGTCCCATTGCTATCAAATCTGCCATCAAAGAAGTGTTCTGGATTTACCAAGACCAGACAAATAGCCTAGATGTCCTTGAAGACAAGTATAATGTTCATTATTGGAATGACTGGGAAGTTGAAGGCGTCCCTGCTAATAATGGGGACAAGCGTTCAATCGGTCAGCGTTATGGGGCAGTCGTTAAGAAGCATGATATTATTAACCGTTTGTTAGCACAGTTAGAGGCCAATCCTTGGAATCGCCGTAATGTCATTTCCCTTTGGGATTATGAGGCCTTCGAGGAGACAGCTGGACTTCAGCCTTGTGCCTTCCAGACTATGTTTGACGTCCGTCGTGTGGGTGAGGACATTTATTTGGATGCGACCTTGACGCAGCGCTCTAACGATATGTTGGTGGCCCATCACATTAATGCCATGCAGTATGTGGCCCTTCAGATGATGATTGCCAAGCACTTTGGTTGGAAAGTAGGTAAATTCTTTTATTTCATCAACAACCTTCATATCTATGACAATCAATTTGAGCAAGCTGAGGAACTCCTCAAGCGTCAGCCATCTGATTGCCAACCACGTTTGGTCCTCAATGTTCCTGATGGAACTAATTTCTTTGATATCAAACCAGAAGATTTTGAATTGGTGGACTATGATCCTATTAAACCTCAACTCAAATTTGACTTAGCAATTTAATAAATGCTTATGATTTAAGCACACAAAGAGCTGGCAAAGTTTTTCCGAGCTCATTTTGTCTTTTTTTGTTAGAATGGATTGTAAACTTAAAAAGAAAAGGAAATACCGTGTCTAAACAACTCATTGCTATTTGGGCGGAAGCTCGTAACCATGTTATTGGGAAGAATCACACCATGCCGTGGCACTTGCCTGCTGAATTGGCACATTTCAAGAAAACGACCATGGGTTCAGTAATTCTTATGGGACGTGTGACCTTTGATGGCATGAACCGTCGTTGCCTCCCAGGACGTGAAACCTTGATTCTAACACGAGACAAGGACTTCGACTGTGCTGGTGTAACGACCGTTACGAGTGTTGAGGAAACCCTAGCTTGGTTTGAACAGCAAGATAAGGATCTATATATTGCTGGCGGTGCTGGTGTCTACAAGGCTTTTGATGGACATTATGATGCGCTCATCAAGACAACTATTGAGGCTGATTTAGAGGGAGACACGTATTTTCCACAACTAGATATGACGGCATTTAAAGAGGTATCACGACATCTAGTGGTTAAGGATGATAAAAATGCCTATGACTTTAGTATAAGTCGCTATGAAAAAGAAGGAGACTAGGTTCATGCAACGTAGTGTTTTTGGATTATTTACTGCATTATTGGGAGTGCTATGTGTATTGTCCGCCATCCCTGCCTTTCGTAAGAAACGTTATGGTTTAGCAGTTTTTCTCTTATTAAATGCTTTTACTAACCTTGTCAACACTATTCACGCCTTCTATGGCACCCTATTTTAGAAAAGAGTGAGGAATAAATGGCTGGAAATCGTAATGAAGAAATGGTTTATTGTGCATTTTGT
>SKER01002887.1_pt1 | contig 10485 bp, 17 predicted proteins | sample 4826961 | NCBI WGS metagenome assembly SKER01 (sample SAMN11008804, study PRJNA524170) | human gut metagenome | biome: Human fecal sample; material: Feces; isolation source: fecal sample from pouch patient p47 | host: Homo sapiens | place: Israel: Tel-Aviv | collected 2016-11-16
TGAAGCACATGACTAAAAATGTGTGCTAACAATTCTTTATTTTGAAAGCGTCGGCTATAGTTCTTACCGTAAGTTGTAAAATGTGGCACCTTATCGTCCAGAGATAAGCCAAGAAACCAACGATAAGGCGTATTCACCTCGATATCCTTGATGGTTTGGCGCATAGAGCGAATGCCATAAAAACATTGAATCAAAGGAATCTTAACTAACAAAACCGGATCTAGACTAGGGCGACCATTATCTGAAGACTAACTATCCTCAACAACATCATAAATAAAATAAAAGAAAAATCAATCGTTTCTTCAACTTTTCTTAGAAAACGGTCTTTAAGCACAAGCTCATCAAGCGTATAGAAAACTACTTGACGACGATTACATTCAGGATTTTCTTTGTGAAACATAGGAGTACCTCATCAAATACCTTTTCTTTTATTATACTCCTTCGAAGCAAGAAAAGTCCCCAGAAGTATAACTTCTGAGGACTTTGTCTCCAATCTGAAGAACTTGATTTCTCAAGCTCTTTTCTTCTATTTATTCTGCTTATTCTGCTTTTAAAAGGGGTTCAAAGATTGATACCAGTCCAAAGAAAACAATGAAGATCAATGTGATAGTCGCACTTGCTGGCGTTTCCCAATAATAGGAAATGAAGATGCCAGAGAGCATACCAACCAATCCAATACCAATAGCCCAAAAAATCACGGATTTAAAGGTTTGACCGATTTTCATGCCAATCGCTGCTGGAAGAATCATAATGGTAGAAACCAAGAGCGACCCTGCTGCTGGAATCATCAAAGCAATGGCTACTCCGGTCACGATATTGAAGAGGAGAGACATGAGACGTACTGGCAAGCCATCGACATGAGCAGTGTCCTCGTCGAAAGTCAAAAGATACATAGGGCGAATAAAGAGTAGGGTCAAGACCAGTACAATAGTCGCAATCACAAAGAGGGCACGCACCTGTTCGGGGCTAATGGTGATAATAGATCCAAAGAGATAGCTATCTAGGCTCATGCTACTGCTACCCGCCTTGCTACTGATAATCAAGGCTACAGCCAAGCCCATAGACATCAGGATAGCCGTTGAAATCTCCATATAGTACTTGTAACTAACCCTTAGATACTCTAGGACTAGAGCAGCAATCACCACAACCAGCAAGGTGGTCCAGGTAGTTGATTGCCCCAAGAAAATTCCCACAGCCACCCCAGCTAAAGAAACGTGACTCAACGTATCACTCATCAAGCTCTGACGACGGAGAATCAAAAAAAGTCCCAAAATAGGTGAGAAGATGCTGATAGCAATGACGGCGAGAATAGCACGCTGCATAAAATCATAGGTTAATAATTCACTAATCATGTTTGCGCCCCTCCCCATCTTTTTCATGGACGTTAAAACAACGCCAAGGCAATTTCTGATTACGAACCAGATGGATATTACGGTCCGTGTATCCCTTGACCTCTTCTGGATCATGGGTAATCATCAAGACAGACTTACCATGCTTATGAGCTGAGTGGTGCATAAGTTCATAGAAGGTATTAGCTGTTCCTGCATCCATCCCTGTCGTTGGTTCATCCAAGACAAAAATATCTGGATCTGAAGCGAAAATACGAGCAATGACGGCACGTTGTTTTTGCCCACCTGAGAGATGTCCAATCTGCTTGTGACGATTTTCCCACATGCCAACAGACTCTAAGGCACGTTGAACATGCTCTAAGTCATGTTTGTTCAAACGACGGAACCATCCTTGATGGGGGTAACGACCTGACTTGACAAACTCATAAACGGTACTTGGAAATCCTGCATTAAAGCTGGCAATTTGCTGTGGTAGATAGGCCATTCGAAGCTTCTTACCATCTTTGTTAATATCAGAAATCGTAACAGTGCCTTTCTTAGGTTTAAGAATTCCTAGGGTTGCCTTGATAAGCGTTGATTTGGCAGCACCATTTTCCCCAGTCAAGGTCACAAACTCTCCAGAATCCAAGTGATAGTGAATATTATCCAGAACGGGCTCCGCATCATACTGAAAGCTTAGTCCTTCAACTGTAATATAACGCATCTTATTCCTCGATTCTTTCTTCTAATTTCGTCAAGAAACGCCCTATAATCTGACGTTCTTTACTATCAAACTGCTCCAATACAGTGCTATAGACAACCAAAGTCTCTTGGTGGTGTTCCTCATGCTCCTGGGCAATAGGTTGAGCCTCTTGTGTCAGGACAAAATAGGTTACCCGTCCATCACCTTTGTCCTTCTTAGCCTCCAACATACCTTCCTTGACCAAGGTCTTAACAGCCTTGGTAACAGCAGCCTGACTGACATTTAAGGTCTTTGCCAACTCCGAATTGGTCTTGCGGCCCTCAGCCAAAAGCATCAGAATATGTTCCTGAGTATTAGTCAATTTAACTTGACTACGGCACTGCCCAATAAGGAGCTCATGCTGATTTTCAGACTTGAGCACGATTTGATTAATCAATTGATTGACTTGTTCTTCTAGTTCTAGCATTGCTTTCTCCATTTACTTAACCAGTTAATTATATCGAAAATACATAGGTTTTGCAAGGAAAAATAAAAAGTCCAACCACAGCTAGACTTAAAAATGATAATAGGTTTAAGATACTGCCCGTGTCTCTTCCTTCCAAAAACAGGTATAACCTATATTAAATACCGCCAAGAAAGCCAAGAGAGTCCATGACCAAGTAGCACCCAAGGACTGGTTTAAGGCCAAAATCACAGCTGCACCCAGGGGTACAGTCGCTGTGACAATGGTTGAAAAGATACTAAAGACAGCGTTCTGTCGCTCTTCAACAATGGAGAAGATGACGATGGTATCTGATTTTGGATTGGAAATGGCTGTCGCATAAGAAGAAAGAAAAAGCAAGGTAAAGAGGACAATGGGATTGTGCCATACAAAGATACTGATAATCATCAACAATGCTAGACTATTCTCAAAAAGCAGGTTGGACCTAATGGACCACTTGCGGTAAAAGTCGAACGGAAAAAGTGATCCTAAAAAGAAAGCAACCAATTCAATAGACTCAAAGACTGTGATAGTCACAGCATAAGACCCCAACTGCAACTCCTTGACCGATAAGAGATAAATCATCAACAGGGTGGCCATGGCTGACGAGAGCAGGTTCATACTAGAGTAAATCATGACCAAATTAAAAATAGAGGACTGGGATTTGAGAAAGGTGAAATTAGTTATGGTGTCCCTGACAAACTGACAAATCAGGGCTTTTAAGGATTCTGCTTGTTGTTCTTTGGACTCAGGTATTGGTTCATCAAGATGGTCAAAAAGTTTTCGCCCTCGTCGCAAGACCAGATAAGAAGCCAAGAAAACCAAAACATTAATCAAGGCAAACAAGAAATAGTTATGAGCCAGCAGGGCAATGAGCATGACACCCACGCTCTTTCCCACTAAGGTGACGATATTAGACATTCCCTTACGAAAAGAGATGGCTAAGGAAAAATTCTCCTCATCTACCACCCGACGATTGAGGGAAAGATTGAGATAGGCAGTGTAATTACCAATAATATCACTCATAAAGTTGATGGCTAGGACCAAGACGAAGACCCACCAACTAGGTTTAAGCAAGGTTAACACCCCAAAAAAGACATATAAACTCATCTGCAACCAGCGTACCAATTTCATGGCCTTAAAGCTATTTGACGCTCGATCAGAGACATAACCCACAATAAAATCAAAAACATAGGGAAGCGAGGTAATCAAACTCGCCAACCCCACCGCCAATTCTGGATTAGGGAAGGTAGCCGCATAGAGAACCGAAACCAAGTCAAACAAGGTGGTCCCAAAGATACCTAACAAGATGGATAGGGTCAAAACCTATAAGGCTTGTGTTGTAAAAAAAGCTGCATTTAAACCTCCTGATGGGTAAGAAATAGATTAAACATAAATTGATACTCATGAGTTACATCTCTCTCCTCATTATTAGGATAATAATCATAGATATGTAATCGATTCTTTTCTCTGAACTCGAATATTGAAGAGTTAGACAGCTGTCTCATCGCTTTATTCGTCAGATTACAAGCAATTTATTATATATGAGCCCTGTTAGAGTACATACTAACAGAGCTCTTTCTATTTCATCGTAAAGTCGCAAAGATTTCTTTGACCTGAGCAACAGACTCGGCACGCGAGACTTCGCCACGAACCTTAGCTGCTCCTGCTGTTCCACGAAGATAGTGTGGAGCAAGACCACGGAATTCACGGACAGCAATCATCTCACCTTTAAGGTCTACCAAACGTTTGAGGTGATCTTCAGCAATGTCCAGCTTCTTATCAAACGGAAGATCTGGCAACTCCTCTCCCGTTTCGAAGAAGTGATTGATTTGCGTGAAGATGTATGGATTATTCATGGCTGCACGACCCACCATAACGGCATCTACGCCAAGTTCTTCAATCATGAGTTTAGCGTCTTGAACGTTACGCACATCTCCATTTCCGATAAATGGAATCTTAGTAATAGCTTTAGCAACACGAGCCAGCGTCTCGTGGTCACAGTGACCAGTATACATTTGTTCACGGGTACGACCGTGCATGGCAAGAGCAGAAACACCTGCAGACTCAGCTGCAAGAGCGTTTTCCACAGCCAAATCACTGTCTGACCATCCCGTACGCATCTTAACGGTCAAGGGAATATCAAGCACTGACGTTACTTCCTTGACAATGTGGTAAATCTTGTCTGGATCCTTGAGCCACTTGGCACCGGCTTCATTTTTGACTACCTTATTGACCGGACAACCCATATTGATATCAACGATATCAGCCTTGGTATTGGTCTGAATAAAATCAGCTGCACGCTTCAAGCCCTCAGCATCACCACCGAAAAGCTGGATAGACATTGGATGTTCATTCTCATCAATATGAAGCATGTGGAGGGTTTTCTCATTATTGTAGAGGAGACCTTTTTCAGAAATCATCTCCATCACCACAAGACCAGCACCAAACTCTTTTGCAATAGTACGGAAGGCAGAGTTGGTCACGCCTGCCATAGGAGCTAGGACTGTTCGGTGAGGGATCTCTACATTTCCAATCATAAAGGATGAATTAAGTTTAGTCATTGATGAGTTCCTCCAAATCAGCTTCTGAAAATTCATACTTAGTTTGGCAGAATTGACAGACGATTTCAGCCCCATGGTCCTCGTCTTTCATAGCTTGAAGTTCATCCTTACCAAGCGTCAAGAGGGCATTTTCAAAGCGTTCACGTGAGCAATCGCACTCAAAGCTAAGCTCCTCTTCAGACAAGCGTTTGAAAGGCTCATCCCCATAAATGGCATTCAAGAGCGCTTCAATATGGTCATCAGACTCCAAAAGTGTTGAAATGGCTGGCATCTCTTGGATGCGTTTTTCGTAACGAGCGATTTCTTCCTCGCTAGCTCCTGGTAAGACCTGAAGCATGAAACCACCAGCAACCTTGACCTTATCCTCTTTGTCAAGAAGTACATTAAGACCAACAGCAGATGGTGTTTGCTCAGACTCTGTCAAATAGTAGGCAAAGTCTTCACCGATTTCACCAGAAATAAGCGGTGTTGATGACGTGTAAGGATTACCAGTTCCATAATCGATGATTGAGACAAATTGTCCTTGCCCCATGAAAGGACCTACTAAAACTTCACCAGTTGCTGTTTTCTTGATGTCTACACCTGGATTTTGGATGTAGCCCTTAACATGTCCTTTGGTATCAGCTACAGAGATGATATGACCAAAAGAGCTGTTTCCGATAACCTTAACTGTAATTTTGCTATCACCCTTTTGGTTAGCAGCCAAGATTTGATTGGCAATAAGGGTACGCCCCAAAGCAACTGTTGATGACGATAATGTATTGTGTTTTTCTTGTGCAGTTCTGACCGTTTCAGTACTATCAAGAGCATAAGCACGGAAAGAACCTGATTCTGAAATTGTTTTAATTAATTTATCCATAGTGTTTCCATTATAACACAAAAAAGAGGATGGAAAAGTCGTAAACGCTTGGCATTTCCTCTCCCACTCTCTCTAGCAAATTATCATGAAAATTCGGACAGTTTTTCCCTCAAACTTGCTAATTGCCTATTGTCAAAATGATGCTTCTACCTTATTACAGGTGATAAATTCTCCAAATACTCAATATAGATGCTGACAAGGAGATTATAGTCAATAGTCGTCAAGCGTTTGAGTTGACTATGAATGAAGGCTGTCGCCTGATCATACTTTTCCTGAATTAACAAATCATCAATGTAATCATTTCCATCAACAGTCTGCCCTTGATCGTCTCCCACCTGACCTCAATCAATATCCAGAGTCTCAAATTTAAAAGCCTTGATGACGACATTAGCTGTCCCTCGAATCTGATTGAGTAGCCAGTCACTATTGTTGTATACTCCCATATTAGTCCCCTTTAACTATTGCTCTATTACCCTTATTATACTGTTTTGTCTCTGAATTGTAAACGCTTACTAATCAAAAGGAGGTGACTAGAGAATCACCACCTTTTTACAGTTTAATTAGACTTGACTTCTTCTTTATAATTTTTAGCCTCTGCTACTGTAGTATAAACAAAATGCCCTGGTCGGATTTCATACATTTGTCTATTTTCCCCATCATTTTCAATAGAGGAATCGTAAATCAAATGCTGACGCTTACGCTCTCTTTCTGGATCTGGTTCTGGAATTGCAGATAATAGACTCTTTGTATAAGGATGAATCGGGTTATGATAGATCTCATCTGCTGGTCCCACTTCAAGAAGTTTACCCCAATGCATTGCACCAATACGATCGGATATATATTTAACAATCGATAGGTCATGGGCAATAAACAAATAAGTTAACCCCTGTTCATGTTGCAACTTCTGCATCAAATTAACCACTTGTGCTTGAATAGAAACATCCAAAGCAGAAATCGGTTCGTCTGCTACAATAAAATGATGATTAACCGCTAAAGCACGCGCAATACCAATCCTTTGACGTTGACCACCAGAAAACTCATGGGGATATCTTGATAGGTGATCTTCATTTAACCCTACCAAATCAATGAGTTCTTTAACCTTAGCTTCACGCTCTTCCTTAGATTTAGCCAATTTATGAATATCAATGCCTTCAGCAATAATATCACGGATTTTCATGCGTCCATTAAGACTAGATTGAGGATCTTGAAAGATCATCTGATCTATCTTACGGAAATCATGAAGATCTTTCCCTTTTAAACTTGATATCTCATTACCTGAAAAGGTAACAGTACCCGAATCAATATCAGAAAGTTTTAAAACAAATCGCCCAATGGTTGTTTTACCTGATCCAGATTCTCCAACTAGTCCAAAAATTTCGCCCTCATAGATATCAAAGCTAACGTCATCAATAGCCTCAACCTCGTTTGATTTTCCTTTATTAAAAGTTAGAGACACATTTTTTAGTTCTACTAACTTTTTACGTTCTTGTGTCATCTTATTTCTCCTTCATCTTTGACCATTTTTCCCATCGTTTCAATATTGGCGAAGGAGGGGTTACTTTAGGAGCTCGTTCATCTAAGAGCCATGTTGCTGCAAAATGCGTATCTGATACTTTAAACATTGGCGATTCTTCCTGATAATCAATATCTAAAGCAAAGACATTTCGAGCAGCAAAGGCATCACCTTTAGGAGGATAAAGCCAATCTGGAGGAGTTCCTGGAATAGCTTCTAGGCTACCAGATTCTGTTTCTGTTGTAGGCATAAAGTTAAGAAGTCCCCATGTGTATGAGTGTTGCGGATTATAGAAAACCTCATCCACAATCCCATATTCCACAATTTTACCGCATACATAACTGCTACACGATCAGCCATCCCAGCGACAACACCCAAGTCATGATTAATAAAAATAATGGATGAATCACGCTCTTCTTGGATTTTTTTCATCAGACGAAGAATTTGTGCTTGAATCGTAACATCTAAAGCTGTAGTAGGCTCGTCAGCAATCAAAATTTCAGGAGCTGCAGCTAGAGCAATGGCAATTACTGCTCTGTGAAGCATTCCTCCTGACCATTGGTGAGGGTAGTCATTTATATGTTCTTCGTCATTAGGTATCCCAACATCTTTCATTAATTGTAAAGCCATTATCTAAGGCTTCTTTCTGATATAATTTGGTATGAAACATAATAGGCTCAGCAATTTGGCGCCCAATTTTCATAGTAGGGTCAAGACTGGTCATAGGATCTTGAAAAATCATAGCAATATCATTTCCACGAACTTTAACCCAATCTTCCTCCCTTAAGGCTTGCATATCGCGCCCTTTAAAGGTAATGTCTCCAGTTACCTTAGCGTTTTTTTGTCTGATAGACCCATTAGCGTCCTTGTCGTTACAGATTTTCCTGAACCAGACTCACCAACAATTGCCAGTGTCTCACCTTTTTTCAAGTCAAAATTGACATCACGAATCGCTTTTACATCTCCAGCGTAAGTATGAAAATTAACATGGAGATTTTTTACACTTAAAATCGTTTCTTTCATTATTATTACGCTCCTGTTAGTTTTCTTTGTTAGATTTAAGGTCAAATGCATCACGCAAGCCGTCCTCCCCTAAAAGAATGAAGGCAAGAGAGACAAAAACAAGAGCCAAGGCAGAAATAAGCACCTGATAAGAGTAGTATTGAAGATTCTCAGAAGCATCCGTAATCAACGAACCTAAAGAAATTATTGGTGGCTTAACCCCCAAATTGATAGCTGATAGAACCGCCTCGTACATAATAGCACTTGGAACGGTCATCATAATTTGAACAATAATGATACCTGAAATATTTGGCAAAACATGTTTAAAAGCTATCTTGAATTTATTTTCACCCAAAGCGCGTGAGGCTAAAACAAATTCACGTTCTCGGTAGGATAGGGTCAAATTACGGACTTGACGCGCCATAGACGTCCATCCGACAATGGCAATTGAGATAATGATTGACAAACACACCACTACCCAAGAGAAGCCCTAACATCATTACTATGACCAAGTTAGGGATAGATGAGATAACCTCAATAACATGTTGCATGAAGAGATCAATTTCCCCCCTAAGAAACCTGACACCAGACCATATGTTACTCCAATAATCAAATCAATTAAAGTAGCAACGATGGCAATTAAGAGAGAAATACGTATACCAACAATCACACGTTTTGCTAAGTTACGTCCTAGATTGTCAGTTCCCAAAATAAATTTATCGTCTTTTGGAACTGATTGATCAGAGTACACATCATTAGGCTCCTTATTACCTGAAAAGACAATACTACCATTCCAGAATGTTAGGCTATCTGATAGTTTAGGTGGTAAATTACGATATGTCTTAACTTCATCACCATTAAAATTATTAGCATCCTTGGCATTAACAAAGAAATTTGATCCAATTGAAAAGACCAGTAGAATTGCTAAAAACCAAAGTGATATGGTCGCCAATTTATTTTTTTCAGACGTCTCCAAACATCTTGTGTAAAAGAGAGAGTCGGTTTTTCAATTTTTTCTTGTGATTCAGTATTTCCAGCACCAACAAGGTTGACTAGTTGTTTTTCTTCCATGATACTCTCCTTAATTCAGACGGACACGTGGATCCACAAAACTAGTAATGATATCTGTCAATAGGATAGCTACCATAAGCATAACGGCATAAACGATAGTGGTTCCCATAATGACAGGATAATCTTTTGTTGGAATGGAGGTAACAAACTGTTGGCCAATCCCAGGAATTGAGAAAATCTGCTCTATAAGTGCTGAACCGGTTAGAATATTAGCAGCCATTGGACCGATCTAGAACTGAGCCTGTATCAACTGCAGCTTCGACAATACCTTTACGGTCGGTAGCAAGGTTGAGAGCTTGACGGATTTTAAGATTATCTAGACCTTTAACTTTACCAGTTTCATTATAAGTCATATAACTTGTTGTTGCTTCTGGAACTGTAACAACATCTTTGTTCTTTTTTATTTGAGTTAAAGATTGCTGACGTACTTGAAATGCTTGCAAAGTCAAGTTGACCTTGTTTATACATTTGGACAGCTGTATCAGGTTTTTTAACCGTTTGAATATTGATTGTCTTTGTTTTGACGTGCTTTGCATCCCAATAATTGTTATTTTTGACAAGTTTGAAGCCACCACTTGTACCATTCCAATTTTCAACCTTGAAAGGTCCAGAATAAATTTGTTTGTCAGACTTCGTTCCATATTGTTTTCCAGTCTTTTCTACAAATTCCTTATGTTGTGGAACAAAGTTTGAGAATGACAAAAGACTTTTGAATTGTGGAGAAGGATTTGACAAGGTAAAGATAACTATATTTCCCTCAGCCTTAACACCCAATTCATCAACGCTCTTATTACCAGCAATAATGTCTGCAACATTAACAAGGTGAGAATCTGAAGCGAGGTAAGCATACTCAGAAGCTGTAGCAGGATCAACCATACGTTGCCAAGTATAGACAAAGTCCTCAGCAGTAATCTTAGTACCATCTGAATACTTCAAGCCATCTCTAAGAGTCACTGTATAAGTC
>SKER01001469.1_pt1 | contig 10472 bp, 8 predicted proteins | sample 4826961 | NCBI WGS metagenome assembly SKER01 (sample SAMN11008804, study PRJNA524170) | human gut metagenome | biome: Human fecal sample; material: Feces; isolation source: fecal sample from pouch patient p47 | host: Homo sapiens | place: Israel: Tel-Aviv | collected 2016-11-16
AAGGTAGAATTGGATAATGGAACAATTCTGTACTATAAGCCACATAGTCTTGATAAGAATATAAAATATCAGGAACTTTATAACTATTTATGCAGAAAAACAGGAATTTCCTGCAGGACGGTACAATATTTATCTCATGATTCCTATGGATGGGAAGAAAAAATTGAGAATATTCCCTGTAAAAACGAAAGTGAGGTGGAGCATTATTATTTCAGAATGGGCATACATCTGTTTTTGGGATATGCCCTTGGAGCAACAGATCTTCATGGTGAAAATATTATCGCACATGGAGAATATCCTGTGATTATCGATATGGAAACATATCCGGGATATTTAAAACAACAATCAGAGAAAGACGGAAGTAGTGTAGAAGAAAAAATAAACAAAAGTACAGAGATAAAATTGGCAAATTCGGTTATACATACAGGAATGCTTCCTGTTCTCACATGGGGCAGAGGAAACAGAGGAGTTCTTATAAGTGCAATGGGAACAGAGGAAAAGATAAAAACACCGTTTAAACTTCCTGTGGTAAAGGATGATAAAACATCTGATATCCACATAGAATATGAACCTGTGGAAATGCAGATAAAGGAATGCATTGTAAGATTAAATGATCAGGTTATCAATGCGGCAGATTATACGGAATGCATTATCAGAGGATTTTGCAGAGCGTACATGGTGGCAATGGCAGATAAGAAAGTGGAGGTGATGTTGTCCGGCTTTTTTGACGGACGTTCCAGAGTTGTACTGCGGCATACCCAACAGTATGCAATGTATCTTATGGCTTCGTTTCATCCGGATTATATGAAGTCAAGAGAATACAGGAAAGCTCTTTTGAATGTGATTCACAAAGAGGGGGAATCTTCTTTTATGAAGGAGATTCATGATTATGAAATTGAGAGCCTTCTGGAAATGGATATACCCTGCTTTGAGATTGATGCGAACAGCAGATCTGTTTATGATGGAAATGGCGGAGAACATAAAGAATATCTGCCCTGTACTCCTTATGAGTCATGGCGAATGCATATGAAGCAGATGAGTTACTCTGATATGGAATGTCAGTGTGATTATATCAGGCTGTCCATGGAAATGCTGAAGGCATCTGATGGAAAGAAAAAGATGTTTCCGACCAGGATAAAGGGATATGACACAGATAAAGAGCGCAAAATATACAGTCAGATCAGAAAGATAGTTCATCGAATCTGCAGCAGAGCAATTATCCGGGAACAGAGTGTTGGCTGGACAGGACTGCAATTCTGGGATAATGGTCACTGGAACCTCAGATCAGGTGGAATCTATTTATATGATGGAATATCGGGGACAGTCTTGTTTCTTGCAAAATATCTTCATGATTTTGAAGAAAAGAATGCAAGTGCAGAAGAAATTTATCATCTTGCTGTTTTGAGATTGAAAGCTTATACAGATGAAATACACAAAAAACAGATTTATGATAAAAATCTTCTGACAGGTATTGTAAATGGAGAAAGCTCGGTGGTATATACCTATCTTTATCTGTTTAAACTTACAGGAAAAAGAGTGTGGATGATTTATGCGGAAAAGCATTTCAGCATTATTGAGAGGGTATGGAAAGAAGATTCACAACTGGATTATCTGAGCGGAAATGCCGGAGCTATTGTAGTGGCAGTGATGTTATATAAAGAAACCGGAAATCTGAAATATTATGAAATAGCGGCAGATATGGAAAAAGATTTGTGGAAGAAAGGACAGGAAACCGGAAATGGATACGGATGGAGATTAAAAGGAACAGACGGACCGCTGGCTGGAATGTCTCATGGCAACAGTGGATTTCTGATGGCTTATGCAGCGTTGTATGAATGTAATCATAAAGCGGAATATGCTGATAAAATACAGCTTTTGCTGAGATATGAGGATTTTCTGTACTCAGAGAAAACCGGAAACTGGAAGGATTTACGAGAGAGTTCAGGGGAAAGCTTCATGAATGCATGGTGCCATGGGGCGCCGGGAATCCTGCTTTCACGAATGAAACTGGAAGAGCTGTTTCCTGAGGATATGCAGATTAAAAAAGACAGGTTAAATGCTGCAGACTCTTTGTTTTATGGAGAACAGGATGAAAAAATTTGTCTGTGTCATGGGATGTCCGGGAATTTACTTATTATGAAGAAGTATCTTCAAAAATATGGTAATAAAAAAATGAAGGAGCAATATGAGGCGTTATGTGACTGCCTTTTATTTCAACTGGATCACCCGGCAAAAATATCTGGGACAGAATATCTGAATCTGGCTTTTATGAATGGCATTTCCGGTACGGGAATGGCATTAATGGAAATTTTATGAAAACTAAGGGAACACCTGCAGACTGTAAATTTATGGTCAGCAGGTGTTTCTTTTATTTGTTTTCGGAAATATATTTGAGAATTAGTTTCTTCTTCATCCGATTGACGTACTGGCGGGACAGCTTCAGTTTCCGGGCAATCTGGGCATCGCTTTTATCCTGATAAAAGTACATGGACAGAATTTTTCTCTGGACACTGTCCGAAGGGTAAGAGTTGATATATGCGGTTACATCATAATAGGTGTCATCAAAACTGTCGGGAGCCTGTAATGAAACAGAACAAGAATCAAAATCATCTTTTTCAGGTTCGGAAAGACAACTGCGGCAAAGGGAACGATATCTGTTTTCGACAGAGGTCTGCATGTATCTGATACATTCACCTTCTGAGGATGAAGAACTTAAATATGGCAATGTCTTTAACAGAGTAAGATACAATTCCTGTGTGGAATCTTCACGTTCCATGCAGTGAATCCGGGATGCATATCCTTTCACAAGCGGTTCCATACGTTTGAGAATTTCACTGTCTGAATCTGGGATACCATTTTGATAATTTTGGATAAGTTCTGTCAGTGTTTTCATAGTTATCTACCTCCTTTTTAGGGGAAGTAGTAAGAAAACTGCTGATCAGAAACTAAAAAAGAAAAAAATTTGTGAGTTTACAAATGGAAGAGAAAAAACTCTTTATTAAGTGAGGTTGCAAATTTAGATCAGCGATAGGAGAAGAAATACATGGTAAAAAGAGATTTGCAAAATAATTGTAGAGAATAGAAATATGCTTTAAATTAAAACGGTAATAATAAGATTAGAAAAGACTTTTAGTAGACAAAACATAGAAAAAGTTTGCATAATAAAAGAAGATTAAGGAAGGAGGCAGAAACCATGGAAACAACGGTTATGAATGTGGCAGTTTCACAGGGAATCTGGGCTGTGCTTGCGGTTTTTCTTCTGATTTACATTGTGAAATCAAATGAACAGAGGGATACAAAGCAGGAAGAACGAGAGAAAAATTACCAGACGGTGATTGAGAGTTTAACTGAGAAATTTCAGATTCTGAATCAGGTTCAAAGCGATCTGAAAGAGATTAAGGATAATCTTTTTAACAAAAATTAAATAGGGAAAAGAAAAAAGCCTTTTCTGCAGGATATATTTTTCCAGCGGAGAGGGCTTCTGTCATTTTAGGTAAGAAAATAGGTTAATTTGAGAAAAATATGTTTACTAAAATGGTAGATGAATATAAGCATAACATTCGTGTCCATTAGAATACTTTTAATCCCAGATTTACAGATGTTCGTATAGTAAATGGTATATTATGATAATAAAACCTGACTTTTGGGTAGTGTAAAATAGATTAAAAAAAATGGCCGCAATCCAAGTGTTTATGCGAGGGTGTAAAAATTCTTGTGTCTATGGAAAGTAAATCTTTCTGATAAGAAATAGATATGTAAAATTTTGCTGTCGAATTAATGATTATGCGGCTGTCGAATATATCTTTGTACTTACAGTATTGCCATGTAGGAAAATTATATACATCATTTTCGATTTTTTTGCATGACAAGTAAGGCATCATGATTACCTTAACTTCCAAAAATGAGTAGCCCTAACGAAAATAAAATTTTAAAAAAGCCCGTATTTCTGCGGAAATTATTGCAAAAATACGGGTTGTGCTGTACAATAAATTTAGGGCTATATAAACCTGAATAAAGGAGGCAAATATGTACCTGAAATCAAGAGTTAAGCTACCGGATGTGCATGGAAAATTGACCCGATTAAGACGCGGGGATATCACATATATTAAGTATGAGTATGATCGCTATTATGATCCGGAGAAAAAATATACCTATCCACAGAGAGCGACTATAGGCAAGGTATGTCCAGATGATGACACTATGATGATTCCTAACGAAGCCTTTCTGAAATACTTTCCAGATGCAGTCTTATCAGGGATGGAAGACCGGACAGAACGTAGCAGCTGTCTGCGGGTTGGTACATATGCTGTAATGCATAAAATAGTATTGGATTATTCGTTAGACAAGCTGCTCGGACAGTTCTTCTCTGAGCGGGATATGGCATTATTGCTTGACCTTGCCTCTTACTCTATTGTAGAAGAAAGCAATGTGGCACAGCATTATCCGGATTACGCATACAATCATCCACTGTATAGTTCTGGTATGAAGATCTATAGTGATGCGTCGGTAAGTGATTTCTTTAAGAGCATCACCAAGGATAAGAGTACAGGCTTTCTGAATGAATGGAATGCAAAGAGAAATCGAAGGGAGCGTATTTATATTTCCTATGATTCTACGAATAAGAACTGTCAGGCCGGAGAGATTGAACTGGCTGAATTCGGTCATGCCAAGACAGATATCGGTTCAGCTATCATCAACTATTCGGTTGGATATGATCTTAAGAATAAAGAACCACTCTTTTATGAAGCCTATCCTGGAAGTATTAACGACGTATCACAGCTTAGGACCATGCTTGGTAAAATCACTGGGTATGGCTATAAAAAAATCGGTTTCATTTTGGACAGGGGATATTTCAGCCGTGGAAATATACGCTATTTAGACGAATGTGGTTATAGTTTTGTGATCATGGCTAAAGGCATGTCTTCTTTCATAAGTGATTTGATCTTAGAGAACAAAGGAACGTTCGAAAATAAGCGCTCTTGTGACATGAATGCCTATGGTGTGTATGGAAAAACAGTACAAAGGACTTTATTTGAAGGCGATGAAAAAAAGAGATACATTCATATTTATCATAGTATTTCAAAAGATGCTGATGAACGGGAGCATTTTGAAAACGCACTGAGAGAGCGGACAGCTTTGCTGATGTCACATCAGAATGAAACAGTAGAGTTCGGTTCAGCTTACGAAAAATACTTTTATCTTCACTACGATAAAGATGGCGTGTTTTTATATCCGGAAGAAAAAACAACTGTGACAGAACGGGAAATATCATTATGCGGATACTTTGTTATTATTACATCCGAAAGGATGACCGCAAAGGAAGCACTGCATCTTTATAAGAGCCGTGATGTATCTGAGAAACTTTTTGCCTCTGATAAATCATTCCTTGGAAACAAGAGCATGCGTTCACATACAAACGAAGGAGTTGAGGGAAGGATTTTTACACAATTCATCGCACTGATAATCCGAAACAAAATTTATACTGCATTACAGGAAGAGAACGAAAAACTTGAGAAGAAACAGAATTATATGACAGTTCCGGCAGCAATCAGGGAACTTGAGAAGATTGAAATGACACGCCAGACGGATAATGTATACCGGCTGGACCATGCTGTAACAGCAAAGCAGAAAAAAATCTTAGAGGCTTTTGGGATGAATGAAGGAAACATTACTTATCGAGCCGGAGAGATCAGTAATACACTTAAGAAATCAAACATTCAGAAAGAAAGGCGGTAAATATGGCACGTGAAATAAACGCAGAACTACTGGACACTAAAATTGAAAAAGCACAGAAGAATCTGGTGAAAGCAAAGCATCGGTATGATGCTGCGGCAGCAACATTAAAAGATTTATTGGATAAGAGGGATGCACTTCGCCAGAAAAAGTTATTGGATGCTATAGCACAGAGTGGACGGAGCTATGAAGAAATCATGCAGTACCTGCACAGTAAATCTGAAGAGGCGTGATCAAATGTTAACGGAATACTATTTTGCAGTCAGGTATGGAGATATCATTATTCTTCTCTATCATGAAGATATGATGTCTGTATGGGAATTATTATTTAAGAACAGCCAGAAGGAAAAGGCATTGAAAAGATTTTTAGAATACTGCTACATGATAGATGTAAAAGTAGCATTCGAAGGTTTGAAAGGAGAAAAAACCAAAGGGTTAAAGGCAACTCTTAAATTTGCGAAAGAACATGATATGTGTATGACTGAAGCACAGATTCAAGGTGCCAATAACATGTAAATTTCCAGCCCGAGATGCTTTTAGGGCTATTCCAGGCTGGAAATTAAGGCAGCTGCTAAACAAAAGGCTTTCAGACTACAGGCGAACATATGTTGCTGCAAAACTGTGGAGATTAATTTAAATTTGCATTTTGGTTCGGGGTCATTAGAATACTTTTAATACCAGAAATACAGGATCTTTTATAGTTAGTGATATATTATGATAATAGATGAATATTATTGATTGGAGGAGATTCTATGAAGTCAAAGAAAGTAAAGAAAATATTGTTGATTGCTTTAACGTGTGTAGCAATTTCTGCATCTGTCTCAGCAGAAGCTGCTATGAAATCACAGATAACCATTGAAAGTAAAAATAAGTATGAACAGTTGAAAATTTCAGAGAGCCGTGTGTATGGAGAATACCCAACTGGAGATTATAAGAAGATAATGCTTCTTCCTTCGGTTTCTAAAGTAGAAAAATTTTGTTTTGAAGATAATTTGAACATAGAAGAAGTAGAGTGGATGGCTTCAGTAGATACTGTTCCAGTTTTTGCCTTTAGCACATGTCCAAAGCTTAAAAGGGTAATACTTTCTGATAATGTGAAAAAAATTGGACAAAGTGCATTTATATACTGCGGTGAACTGACGAGTGTTAAACTTCCCCAAAATCTTCAAAGTATAGATTTTTTTGCATTTGCTGACTGTCGAAAACTGAAAACGTTATATATACCTGAAACAGTTACTGAGATAGGTGCTGAGGCGTTCATAAATTGTGATTCTCTAACAGTTCATGGAAAGAAAAATTCATATGCATACTATTACTGTAAGATGAATGGTATTCCTTTTGTAAGTGAGGGAACTGCTTCAAAACCAGAAACAAATCGTCCGTATATAAAATCTGTTGATTCAGATATAGTAAACAAACAAATCTATGTTACAATTGATTTGAGCGGAAAAGTAAAGAATGCAGATGGATATCAATATCAAATATATGATGGTACTAAGGTATTAGCTAATAAAAATTCTGCAAACACAACCTGTATATTAAAAAAAGTGCCGACTATGGGATTTGCCAGAGTCCGTTCTTATACTGTTCAAAATGGTAAAAAAAGTTATAGCAGGTGGTCTAATGAAATGCGTATGCCTCCTGTTAAACTAAATAAAGATAATATAAAATTAATAAAAATTACCGGGAAAAAGAAAACAGTAACCGCACAGTTTGGAAATTTAAAATACAGTGATGGGTTTGATTGCGTACTTAAGAATGCAGATTCAGGAGAAAATATTGTATTAAAAAATCAAAAGAAAAATACAGTTACTTTTAAAAATATAAAACCGGGAGTTTACTATTTGAAAGCGCATGCATATACGTTGTTGAATGGTATTAAACAGTTTGGCGTATGGTCAGATAATAAAAAAGTTGTTGTTAAATAGAAAATTGGAATTATAAAAAGCAGGCGAAAAACTGCCTGCTTTTTATAATGGAAATTTATGCTGTTATTGATGTAGCGAAATCAAGCTGTAATAAATTCAAGCGTATTATACTGAAAGAAGCCGTCAGTGGATGCTAAACCACTGGTGTGGGTAGCATCTTTGACATTGACATTGCACACAGCGATTAATTTATTATTTTGATCCAGAGCCACTGATTCCAGTTCAAAACTGTTATATGTGCGGCCCTGAGCATCTTTAGCAGGAATATCTGTAACAAATCCGAAATCCGGATATAAAAGTTTGCTATCATCAAGTTTTTTCAGATTATAATGAAGCAAGGTGTTTTTTGTTGTGATTTTAGTCGTTACTCCACTTACAGTATGTGGATTACTGGTTCCGACAAAAAGCCCTAATTTATTGTGATAGAAAATATCCTGGGATGTAGGCTGACCGGCGTTTACCAGTGTACAAAGATAAGTGGCTTTTACATTTTTTTCATTTTCAAATGTACATTTATAGAGCTTTAATGTTCCGTCAACAACGGACAATAATAAAGCTGTATTTGCCTCATAAAAATAATTAATTGCTTTAAGAGCAAATGATTTATCGTTATCGTTGGGAGTTACTGTATATGTTATTTCCTCATCCTCTTTGTTACTGCTGATAGCAACCACTTTGTTATTTCCTGCGACAACAAAGAATTTTCCGTTAAAACAGCTCATACCGTTGGCATGACCTAATAAACCGTCAGTGAATGTTTTAAAGTGAGATACACCTGCGCTTGTATTCATATAATTTTTACAGTAGCCAAGAACAGCGACTTTATCTTGACTTTGTTTTATAAAATATGGAGTATTGTTTCCGTTAAAGGATACACATCCCAGATTAGTTGTTTCATAGTTGGGATCTACTTTGGTAGGTACACGGGCTCCTGCTTTAAAACCGCATGCAAAAGTATAGGTTTTACCGGAGTAGGTAATGCCTTCCAGCACAGAGAATTTATCTTCTGCGGTTCCATCAGATGTTATAACATTGGATGCAAGCACAAGGTGATTGGCTTTCATACAGATTGATTCAAGGTTGTACTGCTTATATTCACCTGTTTTATTTACATTGATGACCGAACATGGAGTGTATTTTTTACCTTTATCATCAGTAAGATGATAATCAACTACCAGAATACGGTTCTGAAGTGTTGAAAAAGTGTTATTTGTCAGGATAAATAATCCAAATGAAGTGTGATAGTAAATATCCTGAAGCCGTGTGGTATAACCAAAACCTGAGTTAGTAACTGTGAATGTACTTGCTGCTTCAGCAGCCTTCCAGTCTACAACACTGAAAGCTAATGTCCCAGCATTGCTCTTGTCAGCGTAATGCATAATGATAAATTTCTCGTTAGTTCCGTCAGCAGCAGTGATACCTAATGCGCCTTTTGGACAAATTTCATTGATACTGTACGTACCGAGCTGATTGCCTTTGGTATCCAGTTTTACGATGGTTGTAGAACCGCCGTAACCTTTATGGTCTTCTGCAAGCATATACAGATAATTTCCAATTTTGGTAAGTCCCAGAGCGAACCAGTTCAGATCTTTTTTTACGGCAGTTGCTTTTGTTGCCATGTAGTCAGTCGTTTTGAGTAATGTAGTTTTAAGACCGGTTGTCTTTACGCAATACATATCTGACCCCACAATGGCAATTCCCGCTACATTTGTTGCACTTTTATCGGGAATCAGTGCACCGTCTACGGGGGTAGCTGAAATAGTTAAAGTTGTTCCGTTAAATGTTCCTGGCATAATTTTTGCCTCCTTTAAATTTTTTGAATTTGCAAATTCACTATATAAAGATGCTGCTTTTTGTGATTTGTAAACCATAAGTGTGTATATGAGCATGATTTTTTTCTTTTATGCGGAAATCAGGTAAGAATAAAAATAAAGATTCGAGGTCAGATGATGTATGTTTAGTCCCACTTTTATATTTTCGTCATCAGCTTAATGTAAAATAATAACGGGTAAAGAAGATATAAGATGTTCTGGTACATACAATTAAGAAGAAAGGGGCATGTGCTGTGTATAGTCAAAATGATGAACCGCCTGAGATGATCAGGCGGTTTTGAAGTATCTGGATTTTTTATGAATATTTTATTTTTAATTACAGGTATAATGTGTTACAATAAATATAACCATTAAGACTACCAGGCAGGTCAGAATTTGACCTGCCTGTAAATAAATACGGAAATAAATCGGGGTCAAAAGAATCGTTAATAATTGTAACAAAATAAAATTACCGGTGTAGCAAAAATAAAATTACAGGGGAAATGCGGATGAGTGAGATGACAGATGCATATGTAAAACTGGATAAGGTTTCCAAGATATATGGAACCAAAGAAGTAAAGATTGTTGCAGTAGATGAGATCAGCTTTGAGATTGCCAAGGGAGAGTTCGTAGTGATCGTTGGTCCCAGCGGTGCGGGCAAGACGACAGTGCTGAACATTCTTGGGGGTATGGATCAGGCTACCAGCGGAGAGGTTCTGGTGGATGGCAGGAATATTGCCAAGTATAACAGCAGGCAGCTTACCGGCTATCGGAGAAATGATATTGGATTTGTATTCCAGTTCTATAATCTGGTGCCTAATCTTACAGCGCTGGAGAACGTAGAACTGGCATTGCAGATCTGTAAAAATCCGCTGGATGCCAGGGAGGTTCTGGAGGAAGTGGGACTGAAGGACAGACTGACCAATTTCCCGGCACAGCTTTCCGGTGGTGAGCAGCAGAGAGTTTCCATTGCCAGGGCACTGGCGAAGAATCCCAAGCT
>SKER01002892.1_pt1 | contig 10455 bp, 6 predicted proteins | sample 4826961 | NCBI WGS metagenome assembly SKER01 (sample SAMN11008804, study PRJNA524170) | human gut metagenome | biome: Human fecal sample; material: Feces; isolation source: fecal sample from pouch patient p47 | host: Homo sapiens | place: Israel: Tel-Aviv | collected 2016-11-16
ACATATGACATTTTATGAGGCAGCAGAAATGGCAAAGAAAGCTTGTGTGAAGGAAATGTGGCTTACGCATTACAGCCCGTCTTTAGTAAGACCGGAGCCATATATGGAAGAAGTAAGAAAGATATTTGCCGCTGCCAGTGCCGGAAAAGACGGAAAAAGTACGACTCTGTTATTTGAGGAGGAATAGGAAACATGGAAGAACAGAAAAAAGATGTATTGATTCTGGCAATTGAAACTTCCTGTGATGAGACAGCAGCAGCCGTTGTAAAAAACGGCAGGGAAGTTTTATCAAATACGATTTACACACAGATTAAACTGCATACGATGTTTGGTGGTGTTGTGCCGGAAATTGCATCAAGAAAACATATAGAAAAAATAAATATTGTAATTGAGACGGCATTAAAAGAAGCAGATGTCACATTAGAAGACATTGATGCTATCGCGGTCACTTATGGTCCGGGATTAGTTGGTGCCTTACTTGTCGGCGTTGCAGAAGCCAAAGCACTTGCTTATGCAGTGAAGAAGCCGTTAGTTGGTGTGCATCATATCGAGGGACATATCAGTGCGAACTACATTGAACATAAAGAATTAGAGCCGCCATTTTTATGTATGGTTGCTTCCGGCGGGCATTCTCACCTTGTACTTGTAAAAGGCTACGGGGAATATGAGATTATCGGAAGAACAAGAGACGATGCGGCAGGAGAGGCATTTGATAAGGTCGCAAGAGCAATCGGGCTTGGTTATCCAGGTGGTCCAAAGATTGATAAGCTTGCCAAAGAAGGCAATAAAAAAGCAATTGCATTCCCAAGAGCAAAGATTACTGATGCACCGGATGATTTCAGTTTCAGTGGCTTAAAGTCCGCCGTATTAAATTACTTAAATCAGTGCCAGATGAAAGGTGAGGAAGTCAATCGTGCCGATGTGGCAGCTTCTTTCCAGCAGTCCGTTACTGATGTGCTTACTGAACATACAGTAGGAGCGGCAAAACGTCTTGGCATTAATAAGGTAGCAATCGCAGGCGGCGTTGCTTCAAACTCTTCTCTTCGCGCGCAGATGGAAGAAGCCTGCCGTAAAAATGGAATAGAATTCTATCATCCATCACCAATTTTTTGTACAGATAATGCGGCGATGATCGGTGTGGCAGGATATTATGAGTATATCAAAGGTATTCGTGATGGCTGGGACTTAAATGCAAAGCCGAATTTAAAAATTGGAGAACGGTAAAGATTTGAAAAACAGGAGGGAGTACATGAAAGAAAAAGTAACAGCGATTGTTCTTGCGGCAGGAAAAGGAAGCCGAATGCATTCAAAAATACAAAAGCAATATATGACTCTCTTAGACCGGCCGGTTATCACCTATGCTTTAGAAGCATTTGAGAAAAGTTCTGTAGATGAGATTATTCTTGTAGTTGCTCCGGGAGAAATAGAATATGCACAGAAAAACATTTTAGATAAGTATGATTATAAAAAAGTCAGCGGCATCATTACCGGGGGTGCAGAACGCTATGACTCTGTATATAAGGCATTGTGTTCCATGCCAGAAGAGGGATATGTTTTAATTCATGATGGCGCTAGAGCTTTTATCACGCCGGAATTGATTGAATTTTGCATTGAGCAGGTGAAAAAAGACAAGTCCTGTGTTATGGGAATGCCGGTAAAAGATACGATAAAAATTGTTGATGAGGATCGCTATGCAGTTTCTACCCCACCGAGAAGCACCATGTGGCAGATTCAGACACCACAGTGTTTTGTGACAGCAGAAATCAGAGAAGCTTACCAGAAAATGATGGAAGCAGGTGATGATTCTGTAACCGATGACGGAATGGTGATGGAAACTTACGGAATCCGTGGCGTCCGCATGATAAAGGGAAGTTACGAAAACATGAAAATTACAACTCCGGAAGATATGCTGCTTGGCGAGGCAATCTTAAAAGGCAGGAGTACGGAGAGGTAATGACAGGAGATACAAACATGAAAAAGGAAAATACGATAAATCAGGAACAGGAAGAAATGGTATTTGCAGAAGCTCCTGCACAGGTTATTTTTAATGAAAAAAAGGAACCAGACGATATTGTAGAAGACGATGCAGAAGAAATTGACGAAGAGGATTATGAGATTGAAAATGACGGAGACGAGGAAGACGATACTCCGAAAAACAAGTTTGAGTCCTGCTGTGTCTGCCATCGTACAGAAGAACAAGGTGCAAAGCTCATCCATATGCCGACAGGTTTAAGCATCTGTTCTGACTGTATGCAGAAGTCTTTTGATTCCTTTAATTCTGGATTTGGTGGTGGAAATGGCATCCAGTTCCTTGACCTGTCCAACATGGACTTTAACAATTTAAAAGATATGAATCTTGGAGATTTGTTATCAGGAACGATGTCTAACCAGAAGCCAAAGACAAAAAAGGCAAAAAAGAAAAAGAAGAAGGAAGAACCAAAGCTTACTTTAAAGAATATTCCTGCGCCACATCAGATTAAGGCACAGCTTGACGAGTATGTTATCGGACAGGATTATGCGAAAAAGGTAATGTCCGTTGCCGTATATAACCATTATAAACGTGTCATTACAAATACGATGGATGAAATCGAGATTGATAAGTCTAATATGCTTATGATCGGACCGACAGGTTCTGGTAAGACCCATCTTGTAAAAACATTAGCAAGACTGTTAAATGTACCTCTGGCAATCTGTGATGCAACTTCTCTTACAGAGGCAGGTTATATCGGTGATGACGTAGAAAGTGTGCTTTCTAAATTACTTGCCAATGCCGATAATGATGTAGAAAAAGCAGAGACTGGAATTATTTTCATCGATGAGATTGATAAAATCGCAAAGAAGAAAAATACGACAAGCCGTGATGTAAGCGGAGAATCTGTACAGCAGGCACTCTTAAAACTGTTAGAAGGCAGCGAGGTAGAAGTGCCGGTAGGTGCAAGCTCTAAAAATGCGATGGTTCCGACTGCTGTAATGAATACAAGAAATATTCTCTTTATCTGCGGTGGTGCATTCCCTGGATTAGAGGATATTATCAAAGAGAGAATGACACAGCATTCCTCTATCGGATTCCATGCAGAACTTAAGGACAAATACGATCATGAAAAGAACATGTTACAGTATGTTACAGTAGAAGATATCCGTAAATTTGGAATGATTCCAGAATTTATTGGAAGATTACCAATAATATTTACATTAAATGCCTTGACAAAGGAAATGCTGGTTGATATTCTGAAAGAGCCCAAGAATGCAATATTGAAACAGTATCAGAAACTTCTGGCATTAGATGAAGTGGATTTGCAGTTTGAAGAGGGAGCTTTGACAGCCATTGCGGAGAAGGCTATGGAAAAAGATACTGGAGCGAGAGCACTTCGCGCGATCATCGAGAAATTCATGCTTGATATTATGTATGAAATTCCAAAGGATGATAATATCGGACGAGTTACAATCACAGAAGACTATATCCGTAACAATGGAGCTCCGCTTATTGAGATGCGTCCTTATCTTCAGCTTGAGCAGAAGAAGAGAGAGATAGCGGCTGCGGAAGAGCAGAAAGAGAATTAAGTAGAAACTAGAGTGTGTTTGAAAATTATTCCTGCAAGCTATATGTCCAACTTACGGTAGATGCGGTAAAGAAGTACAGATACAAAAGACAAAGTATAAGGCAAAAATATTTAATAACGATATAATGTTAAAATTCCATAGAGGGGGTTAATTATGGAAAAGTTAAACCTGAAGTTTTTGCAGAGTCTGGCAACACAGTATCCAAGCGTGGCAAAGGCCTGTACAGAGATTATCAATCTGCAGGCAATTCTAAATCTGCCAAAGGAGACAGAACATTTTGTTTCTGATGTACATGGGGAGTACGAGCAATTTCTACATATCTTAAAAACTGGCTCAGGAGCCATTCGCAATAAGATAGAAGATGTTTTTGGTAATACACTCTGCGCCAGAGATAAAAAGAGTCTGGCAGCTCTGATTTATTATCCAGAGCAGAAAGTAGAGCGGATGCGGTTAGAGTTATCTGAAGAAGATTTTCAGGATTGGTATAAGGTATCCCTGCATCGCCTGATTGCGGTATGTAAGGAAAGCTCTGCCAAGTATACAAGATCAAAACTTAGAAAGAGTCTGCCGGCTGATTTTTCTTATATTCTTGAAGAGCTTTTGAGTGAAAATAACCGTGTTGTAGAAAAAGAAGAATATTATAATGAAATCTTTGATACGATTATCCGCTTAAACAGAGCGAAAGAATTTATTGTTGCCATTGCCGGGGTTATTCAGAAGTTAGTTGTCACACGGCTTCATGTTATCGGAGATATTTTTGACCGAGGCCCAGGCCCGCATATCATTATGGATCACCTGATGGAACACAGTAATGTGGACTTCCAGTGGGGAAACCATGATGTGGTATGGATGGGAGCGGCTTCTGGTCAAAAAGCCTGTATTGCCAATGTCATTCGCCTTTCAGCAAGATATAATAATCTTAATGTATTAGAAGACGGATATGGAATTAATCTTGTCCCACTCGCAAGTTTTGCGATTGAAACATATGCGAATGATCCTTGTCAGTGCTTCCGGGTTCATGCACAGGAAGACTCTGATTTAAGAGAAGTATCTCTCAATATGAAGATGCATAAAGCCATTGCTATTATTCAGTTTAAGTTAGAGGGACAGGTGATCAAGAGAAGGCCAGAGTTTAATATGGACAAAAGACTCCTTCTTGATAAGATTGATTACGAGGAAGGAACCATTATGATAGAAGGTAAGAAGTATGAACTTCTTGATAAATCCTTCCCTACTATTGACCCGAATAATCCATATGAACTTTCCGAAGCAGAAGAAGCCTTGATGAACCGCCTTTGCATGAACTTTTTAAACTGCGATAAGTTACAGGAACATATCCGTTTCCTATTTAATAAAGGCGGTCTGTATCTTTGTTATAATTCCAATCTTCTCTATCATGGCTGTGTGCCGCTTGATGAGAAGGGAAACTTCCGTAAAGTTAAGATTGGCAGCAAACAGTATTCTGGCAAAGAACTTTATGATGTGCTTGAGTACTACGCAAGAAAGGGATATTACGAGCAGGATAACAGAGAAGAACATGAATATGGAAAGGATATCATGTGGTATATCTGGTCTAATGAGAACTCCCCAGTCTATGGCAAGGAAAAGATGGCGACATTTGAGCGGTATTTCATTGCCGATAAAGAAGTGCAGATTGAGAGAAAAGACCATTATTACCGCCTGATAGAGAGAGAAGATGTTGTAAATAATATCCTCAAAGAATTTGGCGTAGATATCGAAAAAGGTCATATTATCAATGGGCATATGCCTGTTCACGTAAAAGAGGGTGAATCCCCTGTCAAATGTAACGGTAAAGTCATGATTATTGATGGTGGCTTTTCGAAAGCGTACCGCGGAACGACAGGAATTGCCGGTTACACCCTTATCTATAATTCAAGAGGTCTGCGTCTTGTTTCTCATGAGACATTTACTTCGACAGAAGACGTTATTGAAAAAGAGATAGACGTACATTCTGATACCGTTATCCGTGAGGTTTCTGCTCAGCGTGAGAGAGTGATAGATACCGAAACTGGCCGCCAGTTAAAAGAGCAGATCAGTGACCTTGAGAAGCTGCTGCATGCTTATCGGACGGGACAGATTTTGGAAAAAGAATAAAAGGAGACGAACTCCAAAAAGAGAATCCATAGAAGGGCATATTTCTCTTGTAAACTAACATATATTTAATAAGACAATCTGAGATAGTGTGTTACGTTTTTTTATAAACAGGGAGATTTTTATCTTCTTCTAGCAAGAAGATTCCCCATTTAAGGGGATATCACTCGGTATACAGAGAAAACGGGAGGGTTGCTATGAATATGGACAGGAGCCAGAAGAATTTGGAGAAGAAAAAGGATGATAGAACGATTGAATATTTAGAATTGAAGTATGATACAAATATACAAAGGGGGCTTACGCTGGCAAAAGTGAGGCAGAAGCAGCGTGGGAAGAGGAGTTCTAGGAATAGTATAACGAAAGAGAAGAAGCGGATTTGGTTTATGTGTTTAAAACAGGAGTGCCAGAATCTGCTTTTCTTTTTCTTTCTATATTTATGTGTGGTAAGTGTTTTGTTTCAATTTGATCAAAGAGTAAAAACAGTGTTGTTTGTGTCTTTTATGGTATTTCTTTTTGGGAAGGTGGAAAAGACATTTCGTTATAGTAAAGTGTTATTTAAGAAGGAAGAAATATATAAAACTAAAGTAGTGGTTTTACGAGAAAATATATTTCAATGTGTGCAGGTAAATAGTCTTGTAAAAGGGGACATTGTGCGTTTGAAAAGAGGGGAAAAAGTTCCGCTCGCTGTTATAAGTTTAAAGTTACCATATAAAGAATATAAACAGGGAGAAATTTTTGCAGAAAATACAGGACGGGCTATTGTAACACAGCAGGTGGTGTATCCTTTCTTTGAAAATGTGAAAGAGAATACAGGTATAAACAGAACTGTTAAAATGACAGAGAATATAGAAGATAAGTATGTAGAAAAAAATGAAAGCATGAAAGGAAAAATCTCTTTGAATACAATTGGTAAACAAAGGAAGAAACAAGGAAGACTATATGCGGCAGAGGAGAAAGAGAGAGAAGAAAATGGAGGAAGTTATACAGAAAATATGATTCTCCAGGAAATTTTTATCCGTCAGGGAATTTATTTTCAACCAGATTTTTTTAAAAAAACTGCGGTAGAAGGAGAAAGGCCAATCGTTGCTGTTGGTTTTGAAGATATATATTTCCCGTCCAGATTTCAAAAGGAGAAGTTTCAGCGATTTATGCAGGAATTAAAGAAAACAGGTGTGAAATACTTCTTTTTTACGAATCAGAACAGAGAATCGGCATTTTCTATTGGAAAACAGACGGGAATAGTGAAAGAAAAAAGAGAAGTGATAGATAGAAAACAGTTTTTGCTTCTAAAAAACGTGGCTCTCGAAAAACAGATAAAAAGTATTCGCATTTATTGCGGACTTTCAGAAGTCGAAAAAAGCCAGATTATAGCCATATGGAGAAAACATCAGCAGGAATATTCAAAAAAATTCTTGCAAAAGCAGGGAAGAATCCTGTTTATGTCTGGTTTAAATCAGAGTGGCAGAGAAAAAATAACAGAAGATTGTGTATACGCCTGTTGCCATAGCGGCAGCCAGGAGGGGGATATCTGGTTCAAAAAAAATTGGAGAGATACAATCGTAAAATATCTTACTGGACAAAATATCTGGCAGAAATTTCTTGAAAATACCCAAAAATGGGAAGGACAGATTCTGGCAAGCTTATGTATATTTATGCTCATATCTCTTCTGCTGTCCTTATATATGCCACAACAGGAAAACATGCAGAAAATTACACAGACAGGAAGCCTATTTTGTGCAGCATATATTATTGGAAAAGAAATTGTAGAAGAAGGATTCCGCAAATGGTTTCTGAAAAAATTGAAAAATAATTAGATTCTGATTTGCGTAGCAAAGGAGACGCCGCTGTAGAGGAATCTGTAGTCGGATTGCCAGAAGGGTTCTTCCTCGTATTTTTTGAGCAATCCTACAGAAAATTTACAGCGGCTAACTATTCCAAATCCTACAAAATCAGTTTCATGGAAAGCTATAATCGTCTGAATGATATCCAAATCCTATAATATGAATTCTGATTTTGCCTCGGCAACCTGGAAGTTTACAAAATTAATACCACTTATGGATTATTGAATTTTATCCTGCGTTTATGCTAATATAATTAACAGGCGTAACGATATGAAAAGGCTGAAGGATTTCGTATCATTACAAATATCTTACTAATAATATATTTTAGGAAAGGAAAAGCTATTCAAGCGAAAGCTTCAATAGCAGGATAGAATGATGGAACTGTTAAAAACAGGAGCGTATCTTGTAAATGGAACAGAAATTATAGAAGATACTCCGGAAGCCCAGGCAAGACTGCAGGCAGTGGCTGGTCCGGATGCACCTTCTAAAGAAGAAGCAGCGAAGGGAACAATTGCTTATGGTATTTTAGAAGCCCATAATACTTCTGATAACATGGAAAAGTTAAAAATTCGTTTTGATAAGTTAACTTCCCATGATATCACTTATGTAGGAATTATCCAGACAGCACGTGCGTCAGGATTAGAGAAGTTCCCTATGCCATATGTTCTCACAAACTGTCATAACAGCTTATGTGCTGTTGGTGGAACAATCAACGAAGATGACCATATGTTTGGACTTACCTGTGCAAAAAAGTACGGTGGAATCTATGTACCTCCTCATCAGGCAGTTATCCATCAGTTCGCAAGAGAAATGCTTGCCTGCGGTGGAGCAATGATTCTTGGTTCTGATTCTCATACCCGTTATGGAGCACTTGGAACAATGGCAATGGGTGAAGGCGGACCAGAGCTTGTAAAGCAGCTCTTAAACCAGACTTACGATATTAATATGCCAGGTGTTATTGGAATCTACATGACAGGAGAGCCAATAAAAGGTGTCGGGCCACAGGACGTAGCTCTTGCGATTATCGGAGCAGTATTCCAGAATGGTTATGTAAATAATAAAGTTATGGAGTTTGTTGGACCAGGTGTTGAGAAGCTGAGTGCAGACTTCCGTATCGGTGTTGACGTAATGACAACAGAGACAACCTGTCTTTCCTCTATCTGGAAAACAGATGATGTAATTAAAGATTTCTATGATATCCATGGAAGAGTAGAAGATTACAAAGAATTAAATCCTGCAAAAGTTGCTTACTATGACGGAATGGTTAAGATTGATTTAAGCAAGATTCGTCCAATGATTGCTATGCCATTCCATCCAAGTAATACATATACGATTGAAGATATGAATAAGAACCTGATGGATGTTCTTCACGACTGTGAGCAGAAAGCACTTGTCAGCTTAGATGGACAGGTAGACTTTAAACTTACCGATAAAGTTCGCGATGGAAAGCTCTATGTAGAACAGGGAATCATCGCAGGATGTGCCGGTGGTGGATTTGAAAACTTATGCGCAGCAGCAGATATTATCAAAGGAAAATCTATTGGAGCGGATGAATTTACATTAAGTGTTTATCCTGCAAGTACACCAATCTACATGGAATTAGTAAAGAATGGTGCAGCAGCAGCCCTTATGGAAAGTGGTGCTATCGTAAAAACAGCATTCTGTGGTCCATGTTTCGGTGCGGGAGATACGCCATCCAACAATAGCTTAAGTATCCGTCATTCCACAAGAAACTTCCCGAACAGAGAAGGTTCTAAGTTACAAAATGGTCAGATTGCTTCTGTAGCATTAATGGATGCCCGCTCTATCGCAGCAACCGCAGCCAATAAAGGATACCTTACGCCAGCAACAGATCTTGATGTAGAATATACAGGAAGAAAATATCACTTTGACAGCAGCATTTACGCAAATCGTGTATTTGACAGCAAAGGAGTGGCAGATCCATCTGTAGAGATTAAGTTCGGACCAAATATCAAAGACTGGCCAAAGATGAGCGCGCTTCCAGAAAACATGATTCTGAAAGTTGTGTCCGAGATCCATGATCCAGTTACAACGACAGATGAATTAATTCCATCAGGAGAAACATCCTCCTACCGTTCGAATCCACTTGGCCTTGCAGAGTTTACTCTTTCAAGAAAAGATCCTGCTTATGTAGGACGTGCCAAAGAAGTAAGAGCAGCACAGGAAGCAGTAGAAGCGAACAGCAATCCAGTAGAAGCATTAGCAGAATTAGCACCAGTAATTGATGCAATTCACGCTAAGTATGCAGATGTTACCAATGAAAATATTGGAATCGGAAGTACAATCTTTGCTGTAAAACCAGGTGACGGTTCCGCCAGAGAACAGGCAGCATCCTGCCAGAAAGTATTAGGTGGCTGGGCTAACATTGCAAATGAATACGCTACAAAGCGCTATCGTTCCAACCTTATTAACTGGGGTATGCTTCCATTCCTTATTGAAAAAGGTGACCTGCCATTCGCAAACGGAGATTACATTTTCCTGCCAGACGTAAGAAAGGCAGTCGAGACAAAGGCAGCAGAATTTGAAGCTTATGTTGTAAAAGACGGAAGTCTCACACCATTTGCTTTAAAAATGGGTGAATTAACAGATGATGAGAGAGAGATTATCTTGAAGGGATGCCTCATTAACTACAATCGACAGTAATTCTGAGTTGCCGCAGGCAAGGTAGACGGTGCTACGGAGGAAGTAGCGTTCGGATTACCAGAAGATTATGAGTAGAACCACTAAAAAATTGCCCCATTTTGTTCCGTTGTGCTAAATGGGGTAGATTTTTAAGTGGTTCTTTCTTGTGTTTTTGAGCAATCCGACTAAAAGCTTTTGTAGCGTCTCCCTTGCCTGTGGTAAATCAAAATTGTATACATATTAGTGCACTATTGACAAAAGGAAAGTATTTGGTATATCATAGAAAAGATTATTAACT
>SKER01002894.1_pt1 | contig 10453 bp, 9 predicted proteins | sample 4826961 | NCBI WGS metagenome assembly SKER01 (sample SAMN11008804, study PRJNA524170) | human gut metagenome | biome: Human fecal sample; material: Feces; isolation source: fecal sample from pouch patient p47 | host: Homo sapiens | place: Israel: Tel-Aviv | collected 2016-11-16
TAGCTGTTTGTCCACCAAACTGAACCACGACACCCTTAGGTTGTTCCAATTCGATAACGTTCATCACGTCTTCGAAAGTCAATGGTTCGAAGTAAAGTTTATCTGAAACTGAGAAGTCTGTTGAAACTGTCTCAGGGTTAGAGTTCATGATGATAGCTTCGTAACCTGCAGCCTGGATAGCTTTTACAGAGTGAACTGTCGCATAGTCGAACTCAACCCCTTGTCCGATACGGATAGGACCTGAACCAAGAACGATGACAGATTCTTTATCAGATTTGATTGATTCATTTTCCCACTCGTAAGTTGAGTAGAAATATGGTGTTGATGACTCGAACTCAGCCGCACAGGTATCGACCATCTTGTAGACAGGAACAATGTTATTTTCCAAACGTGTCGTACGAACTTGGTCGGCTGTTTGATTCCAAAGATCAGCAATCTTACGGTCAGAGAAACCGTTACGTTTAGCTTCTTTCAAAACTTCAACATCGCCTACGTGAGTAGCCAGTTCTTGTTCCAATTCAAAGATATGGAGCAATTTGTCAAGGAAGAAGATATCAATCTTAGTCAACTCTGACAATTCTTCAATAGTATATCCACGACGGATGGCTTCAGAGAGGTAGAAGAGACGGTCGTCTTGAGCTTTGACAATCTTCTCAACCAAAGCATCGTCTGTGACGTCCGCAAGCTCAGGCATTTCATTGTGGTAAACACCGATTTCAAGTGAACGGCAGGCTTTAAGAAGTGATTCTTCGATGTTACGACCGATAGCCATAACTTCACCTGTTGCTTTCATTTGAGTACCAAGACGACGTTCACCGTGTTCAAATTTATCAAATGGGAAACGTGGAATCTTAGCAACCACATAGTCAAGAGCTGGTTCAAACATAGCGTAAGTTGTACCAGTGACTGGGTTAATCATTTCATCAAGTGTCAAACCAACAGCGATCTTGGCTGCCAATTTGGCGATTGGGTAACCAGTTGCTTTTGAGGCAAGGGCTGATGAACGTGATACACGAGGGTTTACTTCGATAACATAGTACTTGAAGCTATTAGGATCAAGCGCCAACTGTACGTTACAGCCACCCTCAATCTTAAGGGCACGGATAATCTTTAAGCTGGCATCACGAAGCATTTGGTTTTCAATATCTGACAAGGTTTGCGTTGGGGCAAATACGATTGAGTCCCCTGTGTGGATACCAACTGGGTCAAAGTTTTCCATGTTACATACCACAAGAGCATTGTCTGCGGCATCACGCATAACTTCGTATTCGATTTCTTTGAAACCAGCGATAGAACGCTCAATCAAACATTGAGTTACTGGTGACAATTTCAATCCATTTTCAGCAATTTCACGAAGTTCTTCTTCGTTGGCACACATACCACCCCCAGTACCACCAAGGGTAAAGGCTGGACGAACGATTACTGGGTAGCCAATCTCTGTCGCAAAGGCAACTGCTTCTTCAACCGTATTTACAATTTCTGATTCTGGAATTGGTTGTTCCAAATCTTCCATCAATTGTTTGAAAAGGTCACGGTCTTCGGCTTGGTCAATAGCAGACAATTTTGTTCCCAAAAGCTCTACTCCAAGCTCTTCAAGAATACCAGCTTTTGACAATTCCATTGCCATATTCAAACCAGTCTGTCCACCAAGTGTTGGCAAGAGGGCATCAGGACGCTCTTTACGAAGAATACGTGTGACAAACTCAAGCGTAATTGGCTCAATGTAAACCTTGTCTGCTATTTCTTTATCAGTCATGATAGTCGCAGGATTAGAGTTAACAAGAACAACACTGTAACCTTCTTCTTTCAAAGCCAAGCAAGCTTGCGTACCAGCGTAGTCGAACTCAGCAGCCTGACCAATGATGATAGGACCAGACCCAATAACCATAATTTTTTTAATATCAGAACGTTTAGGCATAATTTATGATACAAAGCCCGTTAAGGACTCAGTGAAAATAGGAAACGTGACGACGACGCATAGGCGTCTAGTCGCCATTTATCTTTTTCACACCGTCCTTAGGGCGTGTTCACTTTCGTGAACTTGTATCTTCTCCTTTCTATTTGACAACTCTCTGGTTGTCATTAAATAAGGTAGTAGACTGGGGCAAACAAGAATTACACCCCATTATAGTCACTAGACTGTTGCAATTAACGACGTGCTTTTTCAGCTTGGAAAGCATCAATCAATTCCAAGAACTCATCAAAGAGATAGCTAGCATCGTGTGGACCAGGCGCTGCATCTGGGTGGTATTGCACTGAGAATGCAGGGAAGTCACGGTGACGAACACCTTCAACTGATTTATCGTTAATTTCTTCGTGCGTTACCATGAGGCACTCTGGAAGTGTGTCACGGTCAATGGCATAACCATGGTTTTGGCTGGTGAAATCAACACGACCAGTCGCAATTTCACGAACCGCATGGTTAAATCCACGGTGACCAAACTTCATCTTGTAGGCCTTGGCACCATTCGCCAAACTAAACAACTGGTGACCCATACAAATACCAAAAATTGGGATTTTGCCTTGGATGCCACGAATCATATCAAGTGCATGTGGCACATCTTCAGGGTTACCTGGACCGTTGGACAACATCACACCATCTGGATTAAGATGGAGAATGTCTTCAGCCGTAATATTATGAGGGACAACCGTCACATTACAGTCACGTTTTGAAAATTCACGCAAGATAGAGTGTTTAAGACCAAAGTCAACCAAAACAATGTTTTTACCAACACCAGGTGCTGGGTAAGCTGCCTTAGTCGATACCTGCTCAATATTGTTCGTTGGCAAAACAGTGGCACGCAATTGATCTTGCAAGTGCTCAATGCTGTCACCAGGATTAGCCAAAGTCGCCTTCATGGTACCGTGTTGACGGATAATCTTAGTCAAGGCACGTGTATCAATACCAGAAATACCAGGGATGTTTTTGACTTTCAAAAACTCATCCAAAGTCATTTGGTTACGCCAATTGCTGGCACGACGGCTAGCCTCTGATACAACCACTCCCTTAGTTGTTGGCGTGATTGACTCATAGTCATCACGGTTAACCCCATAATTACCCACAAGTGGATAGGTAAAAGTCAAGATTTGACCATTGTAAGACTGGTCAGTGATAGATTCTTGATAACCTGTCATACCAGTATTAAAGACGATTTCACCCGTCACATCCACATCAGCACCGAAAGCTTGACCTTCAAAAATTGTGCCGTCTTCCAAAATAAGTAAACGTTTTGCCATTATAGTAAATAGTTCCTTTCACTAAGATACAAAGGGCGATAAAAATCTGAATGAAAAGCAAATCTGACAGAGGAGCTCTAGCCTCTAGGAAGATTTGTCTCTTTTCCAAAGATTTAGCCCGTGTTCATTTTCGTCTGATTCTCTCTGGAATCTGTTAACGTTGTTTACGCTTTGCCATTTAAAATAGCTTCAATAATTGCCATACGGACAAAGACCCCATTTTGCATCTGAGCAACGATACGAGCCTTAGGCGCTTCCACCAAGCTATCAGCAATCTCTACATCACGATTAACCGGAGCAGGGTGCATGATGATAGCATGGTCTGCTAACTTGGCATAACGTTCTTCAGTCAAACCATAGAGAGCATGGTATTCTTCTTTTGAGAATCCCTTATCATCCCCGTGACGCTCGTGCTGAACACGAAGCAACATGAGCACATCCAAGTCCTCAATCACATCGTCAATGGCAACATGCTGACCATAGACATCAAATTCATTAGAGTACCAAACTTCAGGACCAGCAAAATACAGCTGAGCACCCAAACGCTTGAGAATCTGCATATTCGACTTAGCCACACGAGAATAAGTGATGTCACCGGCAATACAAACCTTAAGATTTTCAAAAGTTCCAAACTCTTCGTAAATGGTCATTAAATCAAGCAAACACTGACTTGGGTGTTGCCCAGAACCATCACCTCCATTGACAATAGAGGTCTGAATGGTTCTACTATCAACCAACTGCTTATAGTAATCAACTTCTGAGTGCCGAACCACACAGATGTCCACACCCAAAGCAGACATAGTCAAAATCGTATCATAGAGGGTCTCACCCTTATTCACTGAGCTTGTTCCAGCATCAAACTCAATCACATCCAAACCAAGTTTCTTCTCAGCCACTTCGAAGGACTTGTGTGTTCGAGTTGAATTTTCAAAAAAGAGATTGGCAGCGAAATACTGTCGATCCAACTGGAAATCAGCTCTGCCATTTTTAAAATCTCCCCCTCGACGAATCAGGCCCAAGACCTCCTCATTCGTGAGGGTTTCCATAGTCACCAAATGCTTGAGTGACACTTTTCCATCTGCAATCGCCATAGTTTTTCCTTTTAAAATGATTAACTAATCCTTGCTACCTTTATTAGGGTCTGGCAAGATTTGGTAAAGCAAAATACCGAGAATAGTCGAACTTGCCACACCAGTAATTTGAAGACCGCCAAGGTCAATCATCAAACCACCAATACCTGATACCAAGATAACACTAGCAATCAATAGATTCTTTTTATTATCAAAATCAATCTTATGTTCAACTAAAATTTTCATACCGCTAGCAGCGATAACCCCAAAGAGGGCAATGGAAATACCGCCCAAAACAGCCGTTGGGATGGAACTCAAGAGAGCAGATACCTTACCGATAAAGCTCATCAAGACCGCAATCACTGCTGCGCCTGCAATAACGTAAACTGAGTAGACCTTACTGAGGGCCATAACCCCAATATTTTCACCATAAGAAGTTACTGGCGGAGCTCCAAAGAAACCAGCGATAATCTGTGCTAAACCATCACCTGTTAGGGTACGGTCAAGACCTGGATCTTTAAAGTAATCACGTCCAGTTAAACTATTCAAAACCATGACATGGCCAAAGTGTTCGGTCATTGTCACAAAAGCAATCGGAGCCATGGTCAAAATCGCACTTGGATAAAGTTTGAAGTCATAATTCACAAATGGAATGTCAAAACTTGGAACTTGAAACCAATGAGCAGCCGCAACTTTTGAAAACTGAACAAATTCATGTCCTGTCAACCAACCAAGAACCACTGAAAAAATATAACCCACGATTAAGCCAAGCAAAATTGGAATAACACCAACAATTTTCTTACCATACATGTTAAAGAGGATAACCGCAAAGAGAGTCACCATAGAAATCACGAGGCTAAAAACACTATAGGTATCATTAACCATTGTCGCATCCTTAACTGCATTAGCCGCAAGACTCAAACCGATAACAATGATAATAGGACCAACCACGATTGGCGGAAGGACCTTATCAATCCAGTTATTTCCTGCATACTTAACAATCAAGGCAACAATCAAGTAGACCAAACCACCAGCCATGGCACCTTGAGCCACTGCTGCGATACCATCAGACTTCATAAGCATCTGCATAGCAGCAATATAGGCAAAACTAGACCCCATATAAGCTGGAATCTTATACTTAGTCACCGTCAAGTGAGCCAAAGTTCCCAAACCAGATGAGAATAGGGCAATGGCAGGATCAATCCCAACCAAAATCGGCACAAGCACCGTCGCACCAAACATGGCAAACAAGTGCTGGAATGACAAACCAACCAATAAACCAGGTTTTGGAATATCATTCACATCATATTTTACGTTATTCACGATATCAAAGAACTCCTTAAAAACAAGATACAAAGGGACGTTTTGGCGTAGTCAAACATTTCTGTAGACAAATAGGAAGTCGACAAGGCACTCTAAAGAGTGCTAGGAGACTTATCTTTTTTCCTAAGAAATGAGTCCCGTGTTCAATTAACAAGATACAAAGCCCGTATAAAGCCTAAAGCAAAAATAGAAAATACGATGACTGAGCGCCAGCTCCTAAGAGTATTTATCTTTTTTGCACAAGGCTTAGGGCCTATTACATTCAAACCAAGATTCCTCCACCACAGCGAAAGAATCGTTCTAGCTTTATGAACTATCCTATCTAAATCTTAGCTTGGGTCAATAATGTTGACACTATCTTTACCATCAACTTCAGAAACCAAAACTTCAATCTGTTCTGACTCACTTGTTGGGATATTCTTACCAACATAATCTGCACGGATTGGCAACTCACGGTGACCACGGTCAACCAAGACAGCCAAACCGACACGCGCCGGACGTCCATGACTAACGATATTATCAATCGCAGCACGGATAGTACGACCTGTGTAGAGCACATCATCCACAAGGATAACATCCGTACCATCAATTTCGATAGGAATAAGGGATGTGTCCTGTTCAGATTTAACATCATCACGGTAAGCCTTAGTATCAAGCTCAATCAATGGCACATCAAGATTTTCCAACTGTTTCAAGCGCTCTTGAATACGCTGAGCAATATAAACACCACGTGTCTTAATACCAGCCAAGACAATCTTGTCGAGATTCTTGTTTCGCTCAATAATCTCATAAGTGATACGTGTAATGGCACGCTTCATGGTTACGTCATCGACGATCTCTTTTTTCTTCATAAAAGAACCTTTCTAAATACAAAAAAATCCCCTTGAAACAAGGAGATACACAAAAATATGGCACAGTTTACCTGTACACTTCTTATGGCTCCTTGCCTGCCTCTCTGGACAGTGATTAAAGGACTTATTCAACTAGGTAAATTATAGCAAAATTTATACCCTTTTACAAGGAAAAAACTGATAGCCTCTCCCAAGAAAGACCATCCGTTTGATGATTAGTTACCTTTTCTTAACTTCTCCAAAGTTTCCTTGAAAATAGCAGGTTCTTCTGCTGTAAATGCCACCAATTCTCCTGTCGTAGGGTGCGTGAAACTAAGGGTCTTGGCATGTAGAAATTGTCCATGGCCCTTGAGGGTCTTGCGTGGCCCATAAAGAGGGTCCCCCGCCACCGGGTGACCGATGTAAGCCATGTGCACACGGATTTGGTGGGTACGACCTGTTTCCAGTTGCAGCTCCATCAAAGTATAATTACCAAAACGTTCAAGAACGGTGAATCGTGTTACCGCAGGTTTCCCTTTGGCTGTTACTGCCTGTTTCTTACGATCCTTGTCCGAACGCCCAATCGGAGCCTCAATCACGCCTCGGTCGTTAGGCAGATTTCCATGCACGATAGCCACATACTTGCGAAGTGACTTCTTATCCTTAAGTTCAGTCGCCAAAGCATTGTGGGCCCTATCATTCTTAGCAATCATAAGGAGACCAGACGTGTCCTTATCGATACGGTGAACAATCCCAGGACGAACCACACCATTGATAGACGAAAGGTCCTTGACATGATACATAAGAGCATTGACCAAGGTGCCAGACGTGTGACCAGCTGATGGATGGACCACCATGCCTTGAGGTTTGTTGACCACTGCCACATCCGCATCCTCGTAGATAATCTCCAAAGGAATATCTTCGGCCTTGTACTCCAAGACCTCTTCTTCTGGCACTTCATAGGTGATGACATCACCCTCTTTAACCGCATACTTAGCCTTGGCCAACTTACCATTGACCAAGACTGTTCCAGCCTTGATGGCTTCATTGGCCTGACTACGTGACAATTCTGTCAAATCTGCCAAAGACTTGTCCAGACGGTTTCCCGCCTCTTTAATGATGATTTCCATTTTCCTCTTTCCATAAGATTAAAATCAAGAGCAGGACACCCACCGTTAGATAGGAGTCTGCCACGTTAAATATTGCAAAATCAATAAAATCAAGCTGAACCATATCAACCACGTAACCCAAGTGCACACGGTCGATAAAGTTGCCAATACCACCTGAGATAATCAAAACTAAAGATAGAACCAACCAAAGACTTTTCTGGTAATTCTTAACCAGATAGACCAAAGCAGCACCAATCACTAGAATCGTCAAAATCACAAAGAAATATTTCTGATTCTGTAAAATCGAAAAAGCAGCACCACGGTTCTGTAGATAGGTCAAGCTGAAAACCCCAGGAATAGCCTTAATAACTTGGTTGAGGGCAATATTTGCCACAACCCAATGCTTGACCCACTGATCCAGACCAATCAAAGCCAGAATAGCCAAAGGAATCGCAACCTTACGCATAAATCCTCCTATGGTTTATAAGTGTCAAAGTAGTCAAACATAACATTGACAAACTTAAGAGCACAAGACGACAAGCTAATGCCCTTACGACGGACATACACCATCTTATTGTCCAAATCATCCTCTAATGGAATCACCGTAATGCCGTTCACACTTTGCGCATCTAGGAAACCAGACCCCGTCGCATAAGCATCCGTACGCTCCAAGATACCGTTCAAGGTCGCACGGTCCGTCACGTTAAACATAAGAGACGAATCCGTCGTATCCACAAAGTTCTCAGAATAGTAAAGGTACTCGTCCTTCTCCTGAGTGAAACGCACTGTAGGCAAGGTTACCAAGTCATCCATAACCAGACTGTCTTTTTTAGCCAACGGATGCCCCTTACGCAAGTAAATATGAGTCTTAAACGGAATCAAGTCAATAGCTTCAAGACCGAGCTTGTCTATGTTTTGCTGGATTCCTTTACTATTTTGACGATTCAAATAAATAATCCCAATCTCACTATGTCCCTTGGCTACCTCATCCAAAATTTGAATGGTCGTAGACTCAAAGATACGGAAATCCTTGTAATCAGGATAACGTTCCGAAAAAGTTGTAATCAAAGGTGGCAAAAAATCATAGTGCTGGCTGGCAATCGAAAACTGGTTGCCCTTCTCAGAAGCATTGAGATAGCGATTTTCAAAGCTATCAAAACTGCGCACGACCTCAAGCGCACGCTCGTAAAAAGTCATGCCCTGACTGGTCAAGACAGCCCCCGTCGTTGTACGGGTGAAAATTTGAAAATTCAGCTCTTGCTCCAAATCCTTAATCGCCACCGAAAGGCTTGGCTGACTCACAAAGAGCTTGCTGGCAGCCTCACGGAAGGTACCGCTGTTGGCAATAGCTACCACATAACGTAGTTGTTGTATGTTCATGTGTGACACTTCTTTCTTGAAAAATCAATCAGTTCTATTATACCAAATTTTATTCTCTTTTGTTGATACTAAAAAGCCCAGGCAACCCTGAGCTTGAATGACTAAAAAAGTACTCTTATTCGTCTGATTTGTCTGTCAAGAAATACTCGTTTTCACGTTTATCATAGTCAAAGGTCAAACGAACAGTATCTAACTTACCACTTTCTGGATTATAATCACGGTAGCTAAGACTCACTGACTGAGTGAGATCTCCTTGTTCAGTCTGTGTCATTTCATGATATGTAAAGCTAGCCTCTGGGTGTTTTTCAACTACCTCAGAAAGTCGTGTCCCCTTAAGCAAATCAGCTTGTGTACCTAGAGCCAACTTTTCATAATCATCTTTTGTCCAGTTGCTACGATAGTTATCGACTTCTTTGACCTTATCATAGTTAAAGGTTGCTGAGGCAGATTTCAAAACATAGACATCGTCTTTTTTCTCGAAAGTCAAACGAACATAGTTGTTTCCATCTGTATTTTCTTTTCTATAGGTGAGATCTAACAAATATGGTTTATCTTTCTCGTAAGTATTACTATACTCGGCATCAGTTGCCTTACCGTGAGTATCCAAGACCTCATCCAAAGTCAAGGTACCAACCTTCAACTCCTTAAACTGATCCTCAGTCCAATCAAACTTATAATTCTCATCAATATACTGATAAGCTCTGTCGTTACCGTCATTTTGGAACCATTCAGCATGGTTCATGATATATTTCACCGCTTGATAGCCTACTCCACCAAGTGACGTCATGAAGAAGATGATTGACATCACCAAAGCGATGATTGATAGTGCCTTGCGTGTTGACTTTAGGCTCAGCACCATGGTCACAATAGCCAAAATGATAAGGAAGAATGCAAGGAAGGTAAAGATGAAACCGATTGGCAGTGTCCAAGCCAAAACGGCAAATAGAAGTCCCAAGACTAGGATAATAATCGGGAGAACGATGTTAACAAAAGTATTATTTTTGACTTCTTTAGGTTTGTAATAAGGGTTTTCCAAAGGTATCTGACTTGTCTTTGGAGCCTCTTTTTCTTGCTCTTTCTCCATATTTAACTCAGGCATTTGCTTAGGAGTTTCCTCCTCTAATGTCACCTGAGCTTCGTCTGGTTGCGCATCTGATTCTGACTCAGCAGACACCTCTTCAGTAGATTCAGAGCTATCCACCTGCTGAGCTGAGCTTCAACCTGTTCAGACACTTGGTCAGTTGGTTTCTCAGAAGCGATGACAAAGCCCTCTTTCTTAGCCTCCATAAATTCCTCAGGACTTGGTTTACGACCATTGACGTCCTCAAAGTGACGTACCCACTCTTCTCTAGTTGCCATAGCTAACTCCTTTATCTCTTTTTCTTTGAAAAATTGCAAGAATAAGTGCAACATTTACTTGAACTCATCCTCTAGAGCTTCACTAGCAGTTCTGTAAGCTAAACATTTTCGTGGTCGGTGATTGATATCATATAAAGCCTTGTTC
>SKER01002910.1_pt1 | contig 10410 bp, 10 predicted proteins | sample 4826961 | NCBI WGS metagenome assembly SKER01 (sample SAMN11008804, study PRJNA524170) | human gut metagenome | biome: Human fecal sample; material: Feces; isolation source: fecal sample from pouch patient p47 | host: Homo sapiens | place: Israel: Tel-Aviv | collected 2016-11-16
ACCAAAGGACTTGATGGCTGCCGATGTTGCGGATGTGGAAGCAATTATCAAGAGCGTCGGATTATTTCATAATAAGGCCCGCAACATCATTAAAACGGCGCGCATTGTCCATGAAGAATTAGCCGATGTCGTGCCTACCGATCGTAAAGGCATCATGGCGTTACCAGGTGCGGGCCGCAAAACTGCCAACGTGGTATTGAGTGACGTTTTTGAACAACCGACGTTTGCTGTCGATACACACGTCTCGGCAATCTCGAAACGCTTGCACTTTGTCGCTCAGACCGCGACGCCGTTACAAGTTGAACAAAAAATCGTGAGTGTGTTGGCACCGGCAGAATTACATCAAGCCCATCACACGATGATTGAATATGGGCGGAAGTATTCGATGAAGTTGACGCCAGACAAAGAAGTTTGTCAATTGATCATTGACTGTGACAAGTTGAATGAGGAAAATGAAGCGTTGATCTAGTAGCGTGGGGCGACAGCGAGCATATTTTAGCCATTGGTAGAACTGCCTGTAAGTCTTGCTAGACGTGTAATCAAAGCCAGGTTACGCTAAACAACCTCTTTTCCGACAGGCCGAAGTTGGCTGCCCTTGATCTTAACTGGCAGTCCTATTTTTAACATAATACGTACTGACGCGAGCATTAAGACGAGTGGTGGTCTTGATGTTCGCGTTTTTTAGTTTGTTCACGGTCGTGTTTTTCGATGCGTCTGAAAAATAGGCTATTCAGAAAGTAAGTAAAACCGAACATAAAAACAATTAGCATTAAAACAGTCGCAATGGCTTGGGCAATCATAGTTGGACCTCCTCGGATAACGGGTGATAACACTGGAATTATCAGTGTCAGTGACTGTTGTCATTGTACGGGCAATGCGAGGCAAAATGCAAGCGGTGGCTTAAATGCTAACCGTGAATCTTGAAAATACGGTATGATAATAGTAACCGATTACATATAGGAGGCTAAATTATGGCATACATCGAAGTGCAGCAGGCAACGCGCCAGTTTAAAAATGGTGAGCAGATCACCGTTGCTAATCGGGATATTTCATTTGAAGTTGACCAGGGAGCGGTCGTTGTGATTTTAGGCCCGAGTGGTGCGGGTAAGTCCACGTTACTCAATATTTTAGGTGGCATGGACAGCCCTACGAGCGGCCGTGTACTGGTGGATAGTGTGGACATTGCGCAATTCAACTCACGGCAATTAACGACCTATCGCCGGCAAGCGGTCGGGTTCGTTTTTCAATTCTACAACCTGGTTCCGAACTTGACGGCGCGTGAAAATGTCGAGTTGGCGTCGCAAATCACCAAGGATGCACGCGACGTTGATGAGACGTTGGCCATGGTAGGACTGACGCACCGGGCAGATAACTTTCCAGCCCAGTTGTCCGGTGGTGAACAACAGCGGGTCGCAATTGCGCGGGCAGTTGCGAAGAATCCCAAATTATTACTCTGTGATGAACCCACTGGCGCGCTCGACTATCAGACGGGGAAGCAAGTCTTACAGGTGATTCAAGATGCAGCTAAGCAGACGCAGACAACGGTCATCATTGTGACGCATAATAGTGCGATTGCGCAGCTGGGTGACCAAGTCATTCGTATCAATGATGCTCAAGTGCAGTCGGTTGAGCATAATGCTCATCCAACGCCTTTGGCTGAGATTAAATGGTAGGTGCAGCGATGACAGCAGCTTATTTTAAAACAATTATGCGTGAGATTTGGTCGTCGAAAGCCCGTTTTGCTTCAATATTACTGATCATTTTCTTAGGGGTTGCTTTTTATACGGGAATTCGGGCGACCGGTCCGGATATGTCACAGGCAGCTAATGATTATTATGCGAAGCAAAAGCTGGCGACCAATAGTGTCCAGTCGACAATGGGGCTGACTAAGGCCGATACACGAGTACTGAATCAACACCGCTCACAGCTCACTTACCAAGTGACACGCTACGCTGATGTTAATCAGTTGAACAATAGTCAAGTCGTGCGGGTGATGGCGTTACCGACAACCCAACGACTGAATCGGTTACGGATCGTTAAGGGACGGTTACCGCGGCATGCCAATGAGATCGTGTTAGACGCGCAAGCACAGCGATTGCAGCCGAAGCTAAAAGTCGGTTCAACGTATCGAATTAGCAGTACGGCTAAGCGCAATGCACAGTTCACGCGGCGAACATTCAAGGTCGTGGGGTTTGTCAATTCACCAACGTATGTTGAAAATACGAATCGTGGTGTCACCAACATTGGCAAAGGGACTTTGGACTACTTGGTCTATGTCCGTCCGCAGGTGATTAAGTCCAGTGTGATAACGCGCATTGACGTGCAATTCAAAAATTTGCGGGGCGTCACCCCCTACACGGCGAAGTATCGGCGCTTGAATCGCGAGAACACCGCGCAACTCAAACGCTGGTTAAAACCACAAGCGCGTAAGCGGCAGCAGGCATTACAAGCCCAAGCCCAGGCCCAGGCTAAGCTGAAACCATTGCGGCAGGCGACCCAGCAACTTGCTAGTCAAGTGCCAGCGGGAACGGCACAACTAGTCAAGTTACAAAGCCAATTAAAACGCGCGCAAGCCCAGGTCGCGGCCATCACAATGCCGACTTATTTGTACACTGACCGTACGGATAATCCGGGTTACACAGAATATCACGAAAATACGCAACGAGTCGTGGCACTGTCGACTGTCTTTCCGCTGTTCTTTATTGCGATTGCCGCGTTAATTTGTCTAACGACGATGACGCGGATGGTTGAAGAATTGCGGCTACAGATGGGGACGTTAAAGGCCCTCGGGTATACGAATACCGCGGTCGGTAGCGAGTTTATGATTTATGGTGGTTTAGCCGCGCTGATTGGGACCGCGCTAGGTGTCCTGTTCGGCGTCAATTTTTTCCCGCGGTTTATCGCGCAGGCCTATGGTAGTATGTATAATTTGCCCGCAATCAACGTTCAATACATTTGGATGGACATTGGTATCGCCTTAGCCATTGCGTTGTTGTGCACGTTGGGGACGGCACTGGTCGTGCTCCGCGTGGATTTAAACAGTTTACCCGCGCAACTCTTACAGCCACGAGCACCTAAGGCCGGTAAGACTTTGCTATTAGAACGCTGGCAATGGCTATGGCATCGGCTGAGTTTTAATCATAAAATCACACTTCGTAATCTATTTCGGTATAAGCAACGGTTGCTGATGACCGTGCTCGGTATTGCGGGCTGCATGGCAATGATGATTACGGGGTTTGGCTTAAAGGATTCCATTGGTGATATTAGCGTCAAGCAATTTAACGAATTGTGGCACTACGATGCAGTGGTGACGCGTAGTGGGAACGAAACGGACCAACAACGGCAAGCACTTAGTCGTGGTCAACTTTACCAGGCTAGTTTGAAATTACAGGCCAAGCAGGTGACGGTCAAACAGTCCGGGGTAGCAGAACAGACGGCTACGCTCGGTATCCCAGCACCCCACCAATCGCTAAGCAAGTTCGTGGTATTACGGCACCGACAAAGTCATCAGGCCATTCATATCGGTAATCGCGGTGCGGTCATCGATGAAAAATTAGCTAAGTTATATGGCGTTCATGCGGGCGATGATTTAACAATCAAGTTGGCCGGGCAAACCACCAAGCGGATTCACATCAGTGCGGTGGCTGAAAATTACGTCAATCACTTTATCTATATGAGTCCGACTTATTATCGACGTGTCTTCAAGCAGGCACCAGTATATAACACGAACTATGTCCGGTTTAAGCAGGCAACGAAAAAGCAAGAAAATGCTTATGCGGATCGGCTATTGAAACAGGCGGGGGTTCAGAACGTGACACTGATGAGTACAGAGAAAGCCACTAATTTTAAAATGCTGGATAGCATGAACTTAGTCGTATTGATCTTTGTCATCTCGGCGGGGGCACTAGCGCTAGTAGTGCTCTATAACTTAACGAATATTAATGTTTCTGAACGGATCCGGGAATTGTCGACAATCAAAGTGTTGGGCTTTTACGATGGTGAAGTGACGATGTATATTTTCCGTGAAAATCTGATATTGACGGTTTTAGGCATTATTGCCGGTTGTTTCTTGGGCAACTGGTTGCACGCATATATCTTGCAAACGGCTGAAACGAACGCGTTAATGTTTTCACCAACGATTCATCCGTTGAGTTACGTTTACGCGGCATTATTGACCCTGGCCTTTAGTTTATTAGTCATGGGAATGATGCATCGTAAGTTAAAGCGAGTCAATATGCTGGATGCACTGAAATCTGTCGATTAAACGTGTCTGACAACGGCCAACGGTAGCCGAAGTGGTATAATTAAATTGATTGGAACAGTTTAATTAAGGATGACTAGGGGATGAATGGCATGGCAGAAACGGCACAGTTAGAAGCTGCTGTACAGGCATTAAGCGATATTGTAAAAATGAATACGGTAAATAACCATGAGCAATTGGTGGCGGATTATTTGGTCACACTTTTAAAGCAACATGGTATTGAAGCACAATCAATCGAGTACGCTCCCGGGCGGGTGAACTTGGTGGCCGAAATTGGTGATGGTCACGGTCCAGTCGTCGCGTTGGATGGTCATGAAGATACGGTGGCGTTGGGTGATGCAGATAAATGGCACACGGACCCGTTGGCAGCAACTATCAAAGATAATCGGTTGTATGGTCGCGGTGTGACGGACATGAAGGCTGGACTAATGGCTGAAGTTTTCGCGATGATTGCATTGCACGATCAAGACGTCCCACTCCATGGCACGGTGCGGTTACTCGCAACTGTGGGAGAAGAAGTCGACCATTTAGGTGCTGAACAATTGACGGAACTCGGTTACGCCGATGATATTCAAACGTTGATCTGTGCGGAACCAAGCGGTGCGGACAAACAGCTTTTACTGACCAAGTCGATTCAAGCCATGTTAGGTGTTGACGACGATACGGCGCAACGGATGGCGGATGCGAATCCGACGACCGAACAACACTTCATCGAATTAGCGCATAAGGGTTCACTGACTTATACGATTAAAGCGCAAGGGGTGGCGGCCCACAGTTCGATGCCAGCGATTGGTCAAAACGCCATCGATATGTTGATGACTTACTATCAGAAACAAACCGCCTATTTTGACAGTTTCAAGACTATCGTTAATCCCGTATTGGGCCCAACCGTACCTGTCGTGACGTTAATTAGTGGTGGCGAACAGGTCAACACCGTCCCAGCCAGTGCCGAAATGTCAGTAAAAATTCGGACGATTCCAGAATTACGGAATGACCGCTTGATTAATGATTTGGAAGCCATCATTGCTGAATGCAATGCGGATGGTGCCAATCTAACGATGGACATCGCAAGTTCGTTCTACCCAGTGCATACGCCGGAAGATAGCCAGTTGGTCCAGTTGGCGAAGAAGGTTGGGGAACAAGTCTTACAACAGCGGCTCCCGTACTTTGGTGCTCCTGGTGGGACGGACGCATCGTCTTATATTGTAAAGAGTCCTGATATGCAAGTGATCGTCTTCGGACCCGGCAATATTACAGCGCACCAAGTTAATGAATATGTTGATTTGGATATGTATGGGCGCTTCATCGAGATTTATCAAAAAATGATTACGGAATTGCTGGCTTAACGGAAACGTCAATAAGTGTGAATTTAATTGTGCCGGAAAAGGTTTCAAAAAAAGTAATAGTCGTTTCAAGAATTGATTCTTGAAATGACTATTACTTTTTTTGAGCATGGCGACTGAATCTCGGTGTATCTAACTTAATAATGATTGTGGTGACGGTTGTGCGTTATTCAGTTATTCGTGATGCCCAAACCGTTGCAAGTAACTCGAAAAATCTTCGTGATCCTGGGTAATGCCAGCTTCCTTTTCTTCATACCAATTAATTTTGTCGTTGAGAATCTGTAGATGATGCTGAACTTCGTTGAACTGGACGAGAAAGTCTTCTTTAACGTGTTTGAGTAGTGCTAATCGCTGGGGAATCGTGTCGTCGCCGGCTGCGCGCCAGGTAACGTATTGTTGCAATTCGCTAATACTCATACCCGTTCCTTTAAGATGCAATAAGAATTTGACCCAGTTAATATCGGCAGTCTCATAATAGCGCCGGCCATTGTCTAAGCGATGTGGTTCAATCAAGCCCGCTTTTTCGTAGTAGCGTAGTGTGGGGGCGCTGAGACCAACGGCTTTAGCGAAGTCACCGATTGAATAACGTTCTGTAGTAGTCCTTACCAATTTTAAAATTCTCCTTATTCTAACTTTTATTTGAAGTAACTTTAGCAATAACAATACCACGAAATCCTATTTTAGCAAGTTCAAACTTTATTGTTGACTTAAAGTGCACTTTAAGTTGTAAGCTGTATTCATCAATCAGTTAGCAATCAAATAATTAAGGAGTGTTTTTAATATGACAACAACTAATAATAGCGGCCTATTTGGATTAGGTGTAAAGAATGAGGCCTACCAACAATACTTTATCGGTCAAAGTTACCTGAATGCCTTAGCCGGTGATGAGCAGGTCGACGTGAATGTTTCCAACGTGACGTTTGAACCTGGCTGTCGGAATAATTGGCATATCCATCATAACGGATACCAAATCTTATTGGTAACGAGTGGTGAAGGTTGGTATCAAGAGGCTGGTAAACCAGCCCAGTTATTGCATCCCGGCGACGTGGTCACAATTCATCCTGGTGTGAAGCATTGGCATGGTGCAACAAAGGATAGTTGGTTTGCCCACATCGCGATTACTAAGGGAACTAGCGAATGGCTCGAACCAGTTGATGATGAAGCCTACGCAAAATTATAAAAGTTAAAGTAGTTATCGAAGGAGGAAACTAATATGACAGTTAAACAAACCGCAGGACGCGACAACTTAGGCAAATTAGCACCACAGTTTGCCGCATTAAATGATGATGTGTTATTTGGTGAAGTCTGGGCACGCGAAAGCGCACTAAGTTTACATGATCGGAGCATGATTACCATTGCGTGCTTAATGACCAGTGGTGATTTTCCACAATTAAAGGCGCATTTTAAGATGGGCAAAGATCATGGTATCTCAAAGGATGAAGCCGTTGAAATCGTTACCCACTTGGCTTTCTATGCGGGATGGCCTAAGGCGTGGTCAGCAATGGCACTGATTAAAGAAGTTTACGGTGAGTAGGAGGAACAGTTAGATGACAGTTAAAAACAAAGTCGTTGTGATTACGGGGGCCTCGTCCGGAATTGGGGCGACGACCGCTAAGCAATTAGCCAGTAATGGTGCTAAAGTCGTATTGGGCGCACGGCGTGAAGAACGCCTGGCTGCTTTAGTTGATGAAATCAAGGCAGCTGGTGGACAAGCGGCCTATCAGGTGACGGATGTAACGAAGTCGGCCGATGTACAAGCACTGGTTAAGCTAGCGCAAACGCAATTCGGTGGGCTTGACGTGATTTTCAATAATGCTGGGATTATGCCGACATCGCCAATCAGTGCCTTGCACACGGATGAATGGGACCAGATGGTTGATATTAACATCAAAGGCGTCTTGAACGGGGTGGCAGCGGTCATGCCAATCTTTACCGCTCAAAAATCTGGTCAGATTATTACGACATCTTCAGTGGCTGGGATTAAGTCCTTTGCTGGCTCCGGCGTGTACGGTGCTACGAAGTTTGCGGTTCGTAATTTGATGGAAGTCATTCGGATGGAAAGTGCCCAAGAAGGTACCAATATTCGAACGGTCAGCTTATATCCAGCGGCCATCAATACGGAATTACTGCACACGATTACGGATAAGACGGCCAAACAGAATATGACTGATTTTTATCAACAAGTGGGAATCAGTCCAGCAGCCGTTGCGAACGTGGTCAACTTTGCCATTGACCAACCAGAAGATGTTAACGTTAATGAATTTACGATTTATCCGACGAAGCAGGCTTAACTTGATTTAGCTGTTGTTAACGGTTGTTTGAGCTAGTTGCCGATAAGTCGAAAATGTGAATTCAAAAAATACAAGCACCCGGTCTAGCAACGCCATTATGCGCTAGACCGGGTGCTTGCTGTTGTTATAAATATTCAACTAGTGGGCCTACTTCAACCGTAAGCCGCGCTTTAAGTTGCCCCAGAAACCGAGTTCATCCGTTTGTAACATTAGCCCGCCATAGATTCGGCCGATGTAGATCATACTTCCAATGATTGTTGCAATGAGAATCAGGAGTGACACGATTGCAGCGGGCATCGTTGCCATGCCGTTAATGAGGCGTAATGGCATGAAGTATGATGAGAAGAACGGAATATATGAGAAAATCTTAACGAAGAGATTGGTGGGTGTGTTCTGAAAGGCTAGGGCCATGAAAAACGCTAGCATACTCAGATAGATGACCGGTTGTGCTGCCTTGCTAGCATCCGCGACCCGGGTCACCAAAGCACCACAGAAGGCCGACGCTACGGTGTAGAGTAGTACGGCCAGTAATGCAAACAACAAGTTGATTGAGACCAAGTTGTGAATTACTTGATTGATCAGATCGGTATTCTGTTGCCAAAAATCAATTGTGAGTGAGCTACGTTTAACGAATTGCATGACGGCAAAGCCACCCACTAAGTAGACGAGCAGCTGAGTCACAATGACTAGTAAGACACCGTAAATTTTACCATTGAAGTATTTCCGCGGTGTCGTACTCGAGAAGATGACTTCCATAATCTTGGTGCCTTTGTCTGCGGCAATTTCTTGGGCTGTGATTGCTGAATAAGTGGTCAAAATCAAGTAGACAAAGAAGACGACAATATAGAAGGAGACCGTTTTAGCTGTTTTATCTGAAGCAGCGTGCTTCTGTAATTGTTCAGTAAATTTTGGCTGTACAGCCAACGCCTGGGTCTGCTTGGCACTTAGTTGTGCGCGCTGTACGTTACGTTGGCTTTGGGCAGTGGCTAAGAACTGCTGAATCTTAGCCTTGTCACCGCTGCTGACAGCATTAGGACCAGTGAACTGCGCTTGCAACTGTTGATTCTTGGTTGTTAAAACGAGGTAGCCGGCGATGTCATTGCGCTTCGTCGCCGCCTTAGCGCTGGCGAGTGTTTGGTATTTATTAGCGGTAGCCACATGACTCTGCTTAATGAAACTTGTGCGTAATTGTGGGCTAGTGCTAACGACCGCGATGTCATTCTTACTAGCGCTGGGTGCAGCAAAATAAGAAAAGGCGGCCACGAGCCCGAAGAACAAGAAGGGCATAAAGACGAGTGACAAAAAGCTCCAGGACTTGATCTGCCGCAAGTAGGTTTCAAAAGTCACAATCCAAGTCTTATTCATGGTTAACACCTCCCGCTTCAGTTCGGAAAATCTCATCCAGCGTTGGTGGCTGCTGACTGAACTCTTCAATGTAATGACCAGCAGTGACTTGATCAAAAATCGCTGGGCCAACTGAAGCATCTGCAAGTTCGAGTCGGAATCGACGGGCACCTTGTTGAGTAACGGTGGTGACTCCTGGTAGATCGGCCAGTTGCGCTTGTGACCAGTCAGTCGTCAAGAAGAGACGGGTCCGGCCAAACTGGGCGCGAACATCTTCAACGGTACCCTTAAGGACTGCTTCACCATTACGTAGCATAACGAGTGAGTCACAGATCGCTTCGACATTACTCATATCATGACTGGAAAAAATAATCGCGGCGCCCCGTTGCTTAGCATCTAAAATAGCTTGCTTGAGTAGGTCGGCGTTGACCGGGTCCAAACCACTGAACGGTTCGTCTAAGATAATCAGTTTGGGATCATGAATTAAAGTACAAATCAGCTGGACCTTTTGTTGGTTCCCTTTAGATAACTTATCAATCTTATCGGTCGGCTGCCCCTTGACCGCAAAGCGCTTCATCCATGCGGCAATTTTGCCCTTGGTCACCCGTGCCGGCTGATTTTTCAAACGGGCCAAGTACACGATTTGTTGTGTGATGGTTAATTTGGACATTAGGCTACGTTCTTCGGGTAAATAGCCGATTTGATCGTAGTCATCAGCGGTCAACGGTTGCCCATTCCAAGTAATTTGACCGTCGAATGATAGAAAATTTAAGATGCTGTGAAACGTGGTTGATTTCCCCGCGCCATTTTGACCAATCAATCCCATGATTTCCCCGTCATGGACGTCAAATGACACGTCATTTAATGCTTGAACAGTCCCGAAACGCTTCTGAATATGTGCGATGGATAGCATTAGTTTGTCCCCCCCAATTCTTGAAATAAAGTCATTACGTGTTGTGCGAGCTAATTAGTCATGAAATAGGATTAAAACGTGCCAAGTTTAGATTATTATTCGTCAGCAATGATCGTCCTATTCCGACCTCCGGGGCTGGGTGACAATTGCTGGAACGTAAGCCGACGTCGATTTGAGCTAACGCCCAACCCGCGTCATCTCAAATACGAGTCTTATTCTAAGCCGGAAGCAACCCACTTCCGACTAAGAATAATTTGG
>SKER01002914.1_pt1 | contig 10393 bp, 11 predicted proteins | sample 4826961 | NCBI WGS metagenome assembly SKER01 (sample SAMN11008804, study PRJNA524170) | human gut metagenome | biome: Human fecal sample; material: Feces; isolation source: fecal sample from pouch patient p47 | host: Homo sapiens | place: Israel: Tel-Aviv | collected 2016-11-16
CATTCCCTCCTTACTTGCTCTTCTCAACGAGGCTACGGCGACTCAATTCCAAGACCACATCGGAGGCCTCTGCCACTTCCTTACTGTGGGTGACGACGATGACACATTTTTGGCGTTCCTTGGCCAACTTCTTCAAAATCGCAATGATGTCACCTGCTGTCTGTTCGTCTAGGTTTCCCGTCGGCTCATCAGCCAAGATGACAGGTGCTTCTGAAACGAGTGCACGCGCAATGGCCACCCGTTGTTGCTGCCCTCCAGATAGTTGAAGGACATTGCGCTTAATTTGCGTTTCATCCAATCCCAATTCCAAGAGAATGTCTTTTCCAGCTTGTTTGTTGACCAGGCGGACATTTTCGAGCGGTGTCAAATAATCAATCAGATTGTAATTCTGAAAAACAAGGGAAACATGGTGCTTGCGATGGTAGCTAGACCCTTTGGTCTGGATGTCCTCCCCATCAAAGAGAACCTGCCCCTTCTTGGGATTATCCAGTCCAGCTAAGAGGGAGAGGAGGGTTGATTTCCCAGCTCCAGACTGACCAATAATGCTGTAAAAAGTCCCATTTTTGAACTGATAGTTCACGTCTGAGAAGATCTCTTCTTGGTAGCTTTGGTAACTATAGGCTACATTTTTGAGTTCTAACATATGTGTCATTTCTCCTTAACTCATTTTTGTTAATATTTCTTTTGGGGTCTTGCGCCAGATCATGCTGGTCGTTGCACCGAGCGACAGAAGGATCAAGCACAAGAGGCTAGCATAGGCGATTCCTAAGGAAAGGCCTTGAGGGATTTGGTTGAGCAAGTCTAGGGTCTGCTGTTGACCTGTCTGTCCGACAAACTGCTCTAAGAAACGATGGCTGACCATCCGCCCGATGAGAAAGGCTGGGATCACCGCTAGTAAGGATACCAGCACCACCTCCAAGAGGAACTGTCTAAAGATCCGGCCCTTGCTCTTCCCAATAGATAAGAGCACCCCGATTTCATGGATCCGCTCCCGTGTCCAGAGACTCAGTAAGAGCGATAGGGCCCCTGCTCCCGTCACCAGGAGGACGATCATCATAATCCGTACCAGGCCTTCTAGGGTCTGAGAGGACTCCTTCATCTGGTCAAAGGCCTTGCGATCTTCGACCACGCGCAGAGATTGCCAATCCAGATCCAAGCTTTTGACTTGCTTCAAGAGGGCATCGATTTTCTCAGGATCTTTGACCCCAAAGGTGACCTGGGTCACTTCTTGCTGACTGAGACCTAAGAGCTTAGTCGCATCCTCATAAGGGAGGTAGACTTGGTTTTCACTCAAATCAGAGGTCATTCCTGTGAATTTTTCCTGTTTCTTACCCGAAAAGATCCCTACGATTTTAAAGGTTTGCTCTTTGTCAGGAGTCTCTCCTATCTGAAAACTAGATAAGGTCAACTGATCTCCGACCTTAAGCTTGTTCTTCTTAGCCAACTCTTCGTGGATCAAGATCTGCCCACTCGCCTTATCGGGTAAGTGCTTGCCTTGCACCAGTTGAAAACTACCACTTCGGAAATCCAGGTGCTGATCTGTCTTCTGGGTAAAGACAGCGCCTAGAGCTTGTTTGGCTTCTTGTCCTAAATCGTCTCGCTGCACCGATTGTTGACCAGTGATGGCTTCCTTACCTATGATGCGAACGGAACTTTCATATTGAGGAACCATGGATCCTACCCCCGCTAGCTGTTGCACCTTTTCAGCCTCCTTCAGAGCAAAGGGCGTCTCCCCTTGTTTACTGGTCAGAGCAAAACTGGTCCCCGCCGACTGTCTGATGTGGTCCTCCAGTCTCCCTCCTACTTGCATCAGTGAAAAACAAAAATACAAGCAAGAGAGGATCAAGAGGAGAATCAGAAAGAGAACCAGGTTCCTCGTTCTTTTTCGAGAAATATAGGCGATTGCCTGTTGTAAGAGCATGATCTTACCCTCCATTTCAAGGTCCACAGCGATGCAATGTGGACATTTTCATCATTTGTTATAGTTATTATAGAAAAGAAATGTGAAATGTTTATGAAATGATAAATTGTAAAATATAGTGCACCAAAAAACTCATAGCGTTTCATTGGTGTAAACTGTAAGTAACCACACAAACAGAACCCCAGGAAAAACTATGAGCTACTTCCATCTTACCATAACCGACCGGATAAAGATAGAAACCTACTTAGAATTAGATTTGAAACCTTGCCAAATTGCAAATAAACTTGGCGTCCATAAGTCTACTATTTCAAGAGAATTTCTTCATTGAAAACTACGGGAACACTATCCTAACACCCCCCTTTATATCAACGTTTTTAAACATGAAACTTCCATAAAAATGGACTGAAATTCATGTATTTGGATAACATTAACACCAATTAACACCATAAAATAGACTAGTCAGATTAAGATAACATACCAAAGAAGGTAAGCTGATTATCCTAACAGTTTACCTTCTTTTTTGTTAAATTAATTCTTCAATCTAATATATCTATCTTCATATTCCGACACATCACCTAGGACGGTCCATTTATTCGAGACAATTTCTTTAATACCTGTAGCCTGCCCTATTTTTTTGGCATTTACAAGGTAATTGCCCATATTATGAAAACCAATAATATTAGAAGTATGAAATCTAACAGTCACAATATTTGGGTTAAGCTCAACTAACCGCTTTACTAATTCATAACCGTCTATCTTACCATCACCTAAATCATGGTCTAAAGATAACAATGAAATATTGATATCAGGATTGTCTCTCAGAAAGTCCAATAGACTCTCCCCATCTCGAAATAACTTATTATAACCAACTGGAATAGGACGCTCATCATCTACAAAAATTTGACAAAACCTCTTGATACCATTGTTGTAAACAGACTTAACTCTCTTATGATTACAGATTCTCTTTTGCCCTCTCTCACTTTGTCATTCAAACTAAACATGGTATAATAGTTAAGATTTTTACACTACTCATTTCTGGGCAGAAGTGGGCAGTAAAATTTAAGAAACATGGGCTAAACCCTTGGTATGAAAGGAATCTAGAAAATATTATGATGAACATGCAAAACATGATGAAGCAAGCACAAAAGCTTCAAAAACAAATGGAAAAAAGCCAGGCTGAGTTGGCTGCTACAACTTTCACTGGAAAATCAGCACAAGACTTGGTCGTTGCTGAATTAACAGGTGACAAAAAAGTGGTTAACATCACTTTTGCTGATGCTGTTGTGGATCCTGATGATTTGGAAACACTTCAAGATATGACTGTTCAAGCCCTCAACGATGCTCTTGGACAAATTGACGAAGCTACTAAAAAATCAATGGGTGCCTTTGCAGGTAAATTGCCATTCTAAAAATGAAAAGGAATCTCGCGATTCCTTTTTTCTAGACACTCATTTTACAACACAGCCATAACATACAGGAAAAGACTTGGATAAGAAATCCAGGCTCTATAATCTCTACAGTGGTTTTACCCACTACAGAAATTATAGAGCCTAAATAAGCTAAAAACGCCTGAGAAGTAATTCTCAAGCGTTTTTTTATATTCGATAAATTTATTTCGTTTTAGTCTTAGCCAACTCTAGACAGTAGGTCTTCACATGACAATGAGGGCAAGTCAGTTTACGAGTCCTTGGGGTATGACCTGCAAGAGCAAACTCCTTAGAACTAGGATCAAAGGTCTTATGACAGTTGGGACAGAGGTATTCAAACTGCTTTCTATAGTGAAACACTACTAAATTTATGGCTATGATAAATGCTGGGCAGACGATAAGCAAACCTCTGGAGTCCTTAAAATAATAAATAACAATCAGCAAACCTACCAAATAAAGAAGGGAGATTAGAAAGATACTCCCAATCCATCTCCACTGCAAATGACGCCATGATTTTTGATTTTCCATAAGACGTGAAATGTCCGACAAATCTTCCACCGAAAGTTGACGCCATTTAGCAGTTGCTTTTTGCAAGTGACGGGCACGTTTTAGTTTGACCTCTATCTCCTTCGAAGACTTTTCCAAGCTCTTGATTTGGTCTGTCAACAAAAGCTCCAAAACCTGTTCCCTATTCTCCTCTCGCAAGAGGTTTTTGATTTGATTAATTGAGAAATCCAAATCTCTTAAGAAACAAATAACTTGCAGGCGTTCCAAGTCTGATTCGTGGTAAATTCTCCGACCACCCTCTGTGACTTCAGATGGCGTCAAGATACCTCGTTGATCATAGTACTGAACAGTCCTAACAGACACTTCTGCTGCTTTAGCCAACTCTCCTGTTGAAAACTGCGACATCTCAGTCACCTCCTTTTAAGAATTTCTATCAAAAGAGGACCTTGGCCACCCTTGATACCTATATTCTACTTTATAACGCAAGGTAATATGCAAGACATAACCCTAGAGGATTTTCACTTCTTACAGAAAAAAGTTAGCTAGCACTCTTTACAACCTTTACAGCTCCTGTAAAGCTTTAGTCGAAGATGCCGCCTAAACCTAAGGCCGCAAAAGGATTGTTACTGACTTCTTCCTGTTGCTCCAGAAGCTTGGCATTCTCATCTAATTCGAGAAACTTCTCGTAAATTTGAGCAGTCATCCGAGCATCCTCCAAACTGTTATGACCATGTCCCTTAATTCCAAAGAAATCTGCCACACTAGTCAACTTAAGGTTAACAATACCATTCAAATCAGAAGCACGACGGTCAAAAGCCTCATCAAAAACATCTAAAGCATATTGCTCTTCCAAGTCTAAACCATTTTCAGCTAGAATAGGCAAATCTGATTTAAGTGCATTGTAGCCGATAAGTGGTGTATTACCAACAAATGCCTTAAACTCCGCTAGAACTGACTCTAACTTTGGAGCCTTGGCAATCTTATCAGCTGTAATCCCCGTCAAACCATTGATAAAGGACTGTAAAGGAACATTCGAATAGACAAAAGAGTCAAACTGGTCCACTTCCTTATGCTGGTCCATCTTAACCGCCGACACTTGGATGATATGGCTAACGCCATCCACTGTATTAAACTCCAAATCAAAGGCAATATATGTTTCTAAATTTTCCATCTTAATCTCCTACAATAGTTAAAGCTGAGACTGAGTCTCAGCTTCTTTTTTATTTTCCAAATAGACGTCCAAAGAAACCTTTTTTAGCAGCTTCTTCTTGTTTAGTCTGAATTTCTTCCACTTGGGCTTTGGCTTCGTCAACCTCCACCTTAGCCTCATCAAGCTCCAGTTTAAGCTCTTCTTTGTCCTTCATAGCAGTCAAAGTCAATTGCTGCTGTTGATCGATTTGTTTGTCTTTTTCAGCAATTTGCACGTCTTTGACACGCAATTGATCATCCATGTTAGACAACTGCTCATCCTTAGCCTTCAACTGGGCATAGAGACGGGCAATCTCAGAGTTTTTCTCGTCTACAAGAATCTCTAACAACTCACGTTGTTTTGTTTCCTCATCAATTGGTTCATCGTCAAAGATGGTTTTCTTGTAGATTTCCTCCAACTTGATCAAGCCACTGCGTTTAACGACAGTAACTCCTTTAGCATTTTTTTCTAGATCTTCTTCTGGAAGTTGTTTGACACGATTATTGACTGCTTGACGACTAACGCCAAGGATTTCAGCAATCTCGCTGACGGTCTTTTCAATACTCATAATAGCCTCATATTCTCTTGAAATGTCTTACTATGAGAATATCACAATCACACCTTTCTGTCAATTTGACAAGTCATTCAGAACATTTGACGAATCACTTTCGAATCCATTTTTCCTTTCACTCTTCAAACAATTTACTTGATAGGAAGCTAAGCTTTTGATAAACTACTTACGGGTATAAATACATTATAGAAGGAAAATCTTTGGCTTAACTGATTGGTACTTCCATAGTAAGTGTGGTTGCTACCGGATCTGCCTATTTAGGAATGGTGGGACAATCCTACATAGTTTGGGATTTTCATTATTGCTCCAATTATTGACAGTGTTCACGTAACTCTCGTTACAAAACTGCTTAATATTGAGGCACATTAGCTTCAACGGTCTTACTGTTGGAGTTTTTTTGTTGCCAATCCAAAGCTCACTATAGCCTCATATTACCAAACCAGATTGAAAAAAAACCTAAATTATGCCATAATAAACAAAAGCAAAATAGAAAGAATGAGTCCTATGAAAAACTTCCGTGATGATATCAAAGTCAATGATTTGGCCCAGCCCTTCTTAGAGCAAATTGTTGAACAAATGACTACTGTATTCGACCCTGAAATTGAGCTAGATATCTACAATCTTGGTTTGATTTATGAAATCACCATCGATGAAAATGGTCACTGCTACTTCCTTATGACCTTTACCGATACTGGCTGTGGCTGTGAGGAGACTATGCCATATGAAATCGCTGAAAAACTAAAAGCAATTGATGGCATTAATTCTGTCAAAGTGGAAACCACTTACTCACCAGTCTGGAAGATGACCCGCATTAGTCGTTATGGACGTATCGCCCTCGGTATCTCACCTCGAGGCGGAAAATAAAACCAAACCCGGTTGGACATTTCCAATCGGGTTTTTATTAAGGTGACAATAGATAGACATTGCTAGCTCACACTACACCCTAAACTTTAGAATCATAAAAATCACATCGCACAAATATACGATGTGATTTTGTTTTATATCATTTAATTAAGCTTTACCTGATCTATCCATGTTCCAGAAGTCCGTAACAGCACCACGTGAGGCTGAAGAAACGATGTGAGCATATTTACCGAGGACACCACGACTATAAAGTGGTGGCAACTCAGTTTCAGCTTTACGTTTCGCCAACTCTTCGTCTGAAACATGCATAGTGATTTCTTTAGTATCTTGGTCAACTGTAACCATGTCCCCTGTGTGAAGGTAAGCAATTGGACCACCAACCTGAGCTTCAGGTGCAATGTGACCAACAACAAGGCCATAAGTACCACCTGAGAAACGTCCATCTGTCAAAAGGGCAACCTTGTCCCCTTGACCCTTACCAACGATCATTGATGACAAGGACAACATTTCTGGCATACCAGGACCACCCTTAGGACCTACAAAACGTACAACAACTACATCGCCATCAACGATTTCGTCAGAAAGAACTGCTTCGATAGCATCTTCTTCTGAGTCAAAGACCTTAGCAGGACCAGTAATGTTACGAACTTTAACACCTGATACTTTGGCAACCGCACCTTCTGGAGCCAAGTTACCTTTCAAGATAATCAACGGACCATCAGCACGTTTAGGATGTTCAAGTGGCATGATAACTTTTTGACCTGGTGTCAGATCGTCGAAGGCTTCCAAGTTTTCCGCAACAGTCTTACCAGTACATGTGATACGGTCTCCGTGAAGGAAGCCATTCTTCAACAAGTACTTCATAACAGCTGGCACACCACCAACATTGTAAAGGTCTTGGAACACATATTGACCTGAAGGTTTCAAGTCAGCCAAGTGAGGCACACGCTCTTGGAAATCGTTGAAGTCTTCAAGAGTCAAGTCAACGTTAGCCGCATGGGCGATAGCAAGCAAGTGAAGAGTGGCATTTGTTGAACCACCAAGTGCCATTGTAACTGTGATGGCATCTTCAAAGGCTTCACGTGTCAAGATATCTGATGGTTTAAGTCCTATTTCTAGCATTTTCACAACTGCACGACCAGCTTCTTCGATATCTGCTTTCTTCTCAGCTGATTCGGCAGGGTGAGATGATGATCCTGGAAGGCTCATACCCATAACCTCAATTGCTGTTGCCATTGTGTTAGCAGTATACATACCACCACAACCACCAGGGCCAGGGCAGGCATTACATTCAAGATCTTTAACCTCTTCAGCCGTCATATCACCGTGGTTCCATTTACCGATACCTTCGAAAACAGAAACCAAGTCGATGTCCTTACCGTTAAGGTTACCCGGTGCAATGGTACCACCGTAGGCAAATATCGCTGGAATATCCATGTTAGCAATGGCAATCATTGAACCTGGCATGTTCTTATCACAGCCACCAATAGCAACAAAGGCATCAACATTGTGACCACCCATAGCAGCTTCAATTGAGTCAGCAATAATATCACGAGATGTCAATGAGAAACGCATCCCTGGTGTCCCCATGGCAATACCATCTGCAACGGTAATTGTTCCAAATTGAACTGGCCAAGCACCCGCGTCTTTGACACCTTCTTTGGCAATTTGACCAAAACCGTGTAAGTGGATATTACAAGGCGTGTTCTCAGCCCAAGTTGAGATAACCCCAACAATAGGCTTTTCAAAACTATCATCCGTCATCCCAGTCGCACGAAGCATGGCACGGTTAGGTGATTTAACCATGCTATCGTAGACAGAAGAACGGTGTTTTATGTTATTTTCAGGCACGATATTTTCCTCCATAGTTAGTAACTATTCTAATTTAAACTTCTACTCCTATTTTAACATAAATTATCTAAAAAATCTGACCATTTACCAACTATTCTCTCTTTTTAAATTATGCTAAAATAAAGGCATGAAATATTTTGACACTATCGTTATTGGGGGTGGGCCTGCTGGCATGATGGCAACCATTGCCTCAGCCTTTTATGGCCAACAAACCCTTCTGATTGAAAAAAATAAAAGACTTGGCAAGAAACTTGCTGGTACCGGAGGCGGACGTTGTAATGTCACTAACAATGGAACTCTTGACGACCTCCTAGCAGGTATTCCTGGTAATGGGCGTTTCCTCTATAGCGTCTTTTCCCAATTTGATAACCATGACATCATTGCTTTTTTCGAGGATAATGGTGTCAAACTCAAGGTCGAGGATCACGGACGCGTCTTTCCTAAAACGGATAAATCACGGACTATTATCCAGGCTCTGGAGGATAAAATTCAGGAACTAGGTGCTACAATCCTCACCAATACTGAAGTTGTCTCCGTGAAAAAGGTCGATGAGCAATTCCAAGTTAAATCTTCAGAACAGATTTTTACCAGCGATAAACTCATCGTCGCAACTGGAGGAAAGTCCTACCCATCAACAGGTTCGACTGGTTTTGGGTATGATATTGCTCGTCATTTCAAACTCCATGTTACTGACCTTGAAGCTGCAGAAAGTCCACTCCTAACTGACTTTCCACACAAAGCTTTACAAGGAATTTCTCTTGACGATATCACGCTGTCTTATGGAAAACACAGGATTACCCACGACCTTCTTTTCACTCACTTTGGCCTATCTGGACCAGCTGCTCTTCGCCTTTCTAGCTTTATCAAGGGTGGTGAAATAGCTCATCTGGATTTTCTTCCTAACCAAAGCCAAGAAAATCTCAAAACCTACTTTGAGGAAAATCGCGAAAAATCGGTCAAAAATACTCTCAAAGCTCTTATCCCTGAGCGTGTCGCTGAATTTCTAGCAGAAGATAAGGCGGATAGCAAGATTAAACAGCTCCATCCCAAGGATTTGGAAAAGCTTATCAGTCAACTCAAAATCATGTCAATCCCAATCACAGGCAAAATGTCTCTTGCTAAATCTTTTGTAACCAAAGGCGGTGTTGACCTCAAAGAGATTAATCCTAAGACCCTAGAAAGTAAAAAAGTTCCCCACCTGCACTTTGCAGGAGAGGTCCTTGACATCAATGCCCATACCGGTGGCTTTAATATTACTAGTGCCCTCTGTACCGGTTGGGTAGCAGGAATTCAGAGCCTTTGGGACTAGGGAGATTTTTCGAATAACTATACCTAAAAAGTGTCCCTTCCGTCATGGAAGGGACACTTTGACTATTCTAAAAGGAGAGGAGGGGATTCGAACCCCCGAGCCCCGTTAAGGACTACACGCTTTCCAAGCGTGCGCACTCGGCCTCTATGCGACCTCTCCATATCAAACGATTAACCCATCACTGATTAATCGTTCTTTTTAATTAGAATTTTCAAGATTTAATCTTTAAACTGAGCCTCTACTCTGTAGATAACCTGACCTTTTTCTGAGAACTTTCGCTCGTACTCAGTCATAACGTTGCCCTCATAATCACTTGCATGAAGATCCAACCAAACTTTGTTGAGAACCATTCCATACTGTGAGAAGCTCGCCAAACTGTATTCGAACAGTCCTCGATTATCTGTCTTAAAGTGAATCTCTCCATTTTTAGGCAGAATTTGCTTATAAGTATCTAGGAAAGTCTTGTAAGTCAAACGACGTTTCTCATGACGACTCTTAGGCCATGGATCTGAGAAATTCAGATACATCATGTCCACTTCACCGTCCGCAAAATAATTAGTCAAAGCTGAACCATCCACTCGCAAAAGCTTGACATTTTCAGCATCTGAGGCCAAGACCTTATCCAAGGCATAACTCAAGACAGATAACTGGATATCAATACCAATGTAGTTGATATCAGGGTTTTGTTGGGCCATTCCAGTGATAAAGGCTCCCTTACCAGATCCCACCTCAATATGGATAGGATTGTCATTAC
>SKER01002917.1_pt1 | contig 10387 bp, 12 predicted proteins | sample 4826961 | NCBI WGS metagenome assembly SKER01 (sample SAMN11008804, study PRJNA524170) | human gut metagenome | biome: Human fecal sample; material: Feces; isolation source: fecal sample from pouch patient p47 | host: Homo sapiens | place: Israel: Tel-Aviv | collected 2016-11-16
GAACGCAACTGGTCTTCACCGGTAGTATCCCCGACCGCCCACACCATGTTCGCACCATAACCACTCGTATAATCCTCTAAAACACTGAAGGACGTCATCACGCTCTCATCAAACGTCGTAACCGGCGTAACGGAACCTATCCTATCCGCAACCGTCAAAACCGGCAGATACCTGCCATCAACAGCCCGCCATGACGTACACCACTCCGGACCATCCTGCACATTCGAAAGCTCCTGAAGAGCACTCAACAACGTCTTATCGGAGGAAGCCTCATACGTCCTATCGCGACGAATAGTACTGGGAGACTCCTCCACCGAAAACATGAACCGGTGATCCTTGAGCGTACTCGACACAAGATCCTTCACAATCTCACACTGGTCACGATTCGAATACACATGATCCTTCACATACACGCTGTCCAAATAATGTTCCACGGTCACCACGGTGAGGGACAACCCGCTCCCCTGCAAGGTACGTTCGCGTTTAACGACGATACCACCCCACAATACCGTGGAACCGCGGACCAAAAGTATCGCAGTACCATACGGAATAGTGGCCGCATCCCAATTCGACGGAATGTTCCGCCATGGCAGCATCATCGTCTCGCTCGTCGTCTCCTCGAAACGATACGAAAGCTTGGATACCTGCAAATCCGGGAATTCAGCCAACACGATCCCCTCGGTCAAAGACACGGCAAGGAACTGGAGTCCGGAAGTCTTCCACAAGACACGACCACTACCGAAAACAGAAACCCCATTCCAAACATCAGCCGAACCCATGACATTCCTCCTTCACATGTAAGCCGGATAGAACGAAACCGTCATACGAGCCTCATTCGAATACTCGCCAGCATTGAAACCCCAAACATTCCTACCGGGTTCCGCCTGACTCCACTCACGACGGGTGACACGACCACGCGCGGGATCCGTCCCATCAATCAGAATCTCATGCGTCACACCGTTGATGGTCGCATAATGGCCACTACCAAGACGCGCATTAAAAGCAATAACATGCCCACTCCCGACATGCAATACTTGCGGGTTGACGACAGGACCATCGACACGGATCATCACCGGACTAGGAGCCGTACCAACGTTATTCAACGCCACCTGACCGGACACGACATTCTCACTCCACATCCAAGACGACAAGGAGACGCCATCCTCCTCGAAATGATAAGGGAACTGCATACCACCAGACGAACTCGGCAGTCCAGAAACACCAGACACCGAATACAACCCATACAAGTACGGGCTCAAAGCCGTCAACCCAAGACTGAAACGGAGAATATTCACGCCAGCCCATTTAATCAACGGGGCTGACGCTGACTGCCATACCCGTACCTGACGGCCAATATCCCCCAATTGTGCTACCAGTAGCATCCCCTGCGTGTCCAAAACGCTTTTGAACGCATTCCACGCGTTAACACATGATTCCGTACACCGGCCGATGATATGACCCTCAATGGTGATGGTACGGCCCTGCAAGCGGGGCAGATTACCATACCAGCCGTCAGTCATGACCTTGTGTCCAGTCTGCAACGTGGATGCAACACCATCGAACAAGCCGGACACGTCCTGAAACGTCACATGCCATTCACAACCATACGAGTCCACGCCATAAAGCGGAAAATCATTCAATGATAACTGAAGGTCGCGAGGATCGGGGAGAAACATACTCATAAGACTAGACTAACTCCTTTACACGTAAGCGAAATTAATCATGCGTACTGTCTCACGGGCAGCTGCCATCGGATCCGACGCGTTCACCGTGATCGGAGCCGACACTCGCGGACCAGTATTCGTGTTCGTTAGAACAGGAGACGAGACAGGAAGACCCGCCGGACCATTCAACAGACTGTTCGGCATGATATCCGCAACCATGCGTTGAACAGGGTTCACAGCCAAGCTCATGTTCGCTTCCACGCCCTTACCCAAGCCGGCGGGGATCATCTTGCCTACCTCGTCACGGAACACACGAGACGGTGAGTGAATACCCAACGCGTTCTTGGCCGCGTTCACGACATTAGAAGCCGCGGATTTGGCCGCGTTCACGGCCGCTCCGATAGCATTCTTAATGCCGTCGACCAAACCCATGATGATGTTCTTTCCGGCTGAGAGGAGCCAACTGCCAGCTCCCGAGAACGCGCCCTTGATCTTCCCGCCGATGCCTCGCACGGTGTTCATGACATTGTTGACGCCATTCCTGACGGCACCGGTGATACCGTTCCAAGCACTGTTTACAAAACCCTTGACCGCATTCCAAACACCAGTCCAATACGCGCTGATGGAACCCATGACCGAACTGATCACACCTGAAACAGCATTGATGGCAGCTGACACGCCGGCTTTAATACCATTCCATACGGTCGTGATGATGTTGCCGATACCAACCCAAACACAATCCCAATTGCCTTGCACGGCCGCCAACACCGTGGTGATGATCGCGTTGATGACGTTCATAGCCGTCGTGATCACCGTCTGAATATAAGGAAACACGGCATCGATGACACCTTGGATGGTTGACGCGACCGTCGTGAACGCAGCTTGGATGGTTGGCAGTGCGGCTTGCACCACCGCGGCCACGTTATTAATGACCGGCGTGACAGTGGTCATGATCGTAGCCCCGACCTCTGTAAGCTTCGCTACCAGTGATCCTAATACCGGTGTGAACGTTTGGAACGCGGCATTCAGGATAGGCATGATAGCCGTGCCAAGATTCTGACAGGCTTGCATAAACGGTTGCAAGGCGGGTAACAGTTGACCGGATACGATCTTGCCGACCGGAGCGAACGACGTCTTGAACACGTTCCCGATCTGGGTTAAGGCGGGGCCAGCCGACGATACGAAACCCTTGAACAGGTTAGGCAGACTGCCGATCCCCTCGGCGAGACTGCTCATACCCTCGGTCAACGGTCCTTTGAACAAGTCCAAGAGTTGCACGCCCACATTCACGACCGAAGCTTCCAAGTTACCCATCGCACCCTCGATAGTTTGAGTGCTCGTGGCCGCTTCCTTGGCCGCATCGGTCATACCCAAATCCATGACGGCCTTGTTGAATTCCTCAGCGGTAATCTCACCCTTGGCCATCGCATCACGAAAATCACCCGTGTACGCGCCGTTCTTCTTCATGGCTTCCTGAAGCTTACCGGAAGCGCCCGGGATCGCGTCGGACAATTGATTCCAGTTTTCGGTCGTGAGTTTGCCCGCACCGGCAGTCTGGGTCAACACCATGCCCACGCTTCTGAACGTGTCCGCGTTACCGCCGGCCACAGCGTTAAGGTTACCGGCAGCTTCCGCTAGATTCGCGTAATTGTCGACACCGTTCGCAGCCAACTGTGCTGTCGTGTTACGAATGTCAGACAGGTCGTACACGGTCTCGTCGGCATACTTTTGCGTTGAGGCCGTCAGAGCGTCGATCGTGCCTGTATCCAGACCAGCGAAGGACAGTGTGCTCGCGAACTTCTGTGCCGAATCAGAAGCCTCGACAATATCACCGCTAAGATCGCTGATCGCGTCTACGGCCATACTGACACCGGTGGAAACCAAACCACCCATTGCTCCGGCGATAGCAGCGAATTTACCGGTACCGCCGGAGGCTTTGGTGGAGGACTTGTCGATTTCGTCCATGCCTTCGCCGGCTTGGCGTGCTGACTGTTCGATTTGCCGGCTGCCGGATTGAATGGTTTTGACGCCGGCTTCCCAATCACTGGTGTTGATTTCCGCGTCGAGGGTGAGTGTACTATCCGCCATCGTTATTCCTTTCCGAGCTGGTCTAGTATTCGGCTGATATGTTGGTCTCCGTGTTTGCTGAACGCGCTTGTCAGGCATTCAAAGGTGAGACGGTATTGTTCAGCCAAACGAATGTTGTGGAGGTGACGGCCTTCCTTGACTAGGTTGAGCATGAGACTCGGACTGATCTGGTTGGTGAGCGCGTCATGGACGGCCGACCATCCATACAATGTGCCAAGCTCGGCAAGGATACGGGAGGACGGAGCCGTCTTGTGAGCGGTTTCCGTCCTCTTGTATTTGCTCATCCGTTCCTTTTCTTCCGGCGTGATGAGCTCGTCCCATGACTTCATGGATTATTCGCCTTTGATACTGATGTTGAGGTTCTGGCTCATGAGCTTGCAGAGGGCTGTCATGGCGCGATAGTAGGCGAGGTCGCTACGCTGTTTGGTTTGGGTCATCCACTCGTTGAACGCGTTGCTGGGGGTCATGAGGTTGGTTACGAGGGGAAATATAATGGTTTCCGCGGCTTCCAGTGTTTCCCGGGTTATTTTGCCGGTGGTGAGCTTGTCTAGCGTTTCCGCATTGTCAAGGATTGTGAGTAGGTCTTTCGAGCCGAGCGGTCGCATGGTATAGACGATACCGTCAAGTTTGACGGTGAGGGTACGGAAAGACTTGCGAGTGTCGATGTCAAGGATTGGTGTTGCCATTGCTTGTGCTCCATTCGATCGTGTTGTATCATGATGACTGGTTCCTTTGATTAGGAAACAATGTGAATCAGCGTCCGTCGTGTTCTTTGCCTTTCTTTCACGACGGGCGCATTATTTTATTCTCGTCAGACTAACACGTTGAACTTGACGGCAGTCTGCACGTTATCGGATCTGAAGGTGATGGTGCCGGAGCCTTTCTGTTTCAGGGTTACCGTCCATGTGCCGTCACCATTGTCGGTGGTTTCGGCCAATCCTGTTTCGGCCACGGTGGCGGTGATGTTATCGACCGCGCCGTTCGGGGAAGCGGTCACGTTGACTTTCACTGTGTCGTTTACCTTGCCGGTGATGGTGGACGGAGTGGCGGTGAGTTTGGTGATGAGGTTTGTGGATGATTTGATGGTTCCGGTGGTCTCATCGTAGTAGCTTGGCGTGTCGAGGTTGAGTTCGCCCATGATGACTGCGCCTTCGCTGCCGGAGGCCATGGTGCCGGTGAGGGTGACGATGAATGGGTCGCTGAGGCTGATTTTGAATTCGCCGCCTGCGCTGATGAGGGCGTTGGGGATTCGGAAGTCTTGTGCGCTGGATTGGCCGTCGCATACGTTGTGGATGATGATGTCGCGTGGCGTGTTGCTGATGCATTCGTTGCCGCCGAATCGGACTTGGCCGGTTTCGCTCATGGTTCCGCTGATGACGCGTTTGAATGAGGCGTTGTGGTAGAGTTCGGGGAATAGCATGCCGAGGAAGCGGACGCTTGGGCAGATGATGTTGAGTTCGAAGCTGAGTTCGTCGTAGCTGCCGTTTGGTACTTTGATGGTGCCTGACTGGCTGGCGATTTCGGTGGTGCTGGGGGTGAGGGTGATGGTGCCGACTTCGTCTTGGATGTAGTCGGGGGGGATGATCATGTCGTCGATGTAGACGGTTTTTTTGCCGATGAGTGGATATGATGCCATTTTTGTGTCCTTTCGAGGGGTTGTTGGCTGTGTCTATTTTACAGTGTTGTTGGGTCGAGTTTGTAGTCGATTTGGAAGCGGATGCTTTTTACCCAGTGGCCTTCGTGGTCGATGGCGTCTAGGTCTATGGCTGTGGCGGGGTGTGTGCGGATTGATTGGTAGGCGATGTCGGTGATTGGCTGGCAAGTGAGTTGGCAGTAGTGGGGGAGTGTGTTGTTGATGTAGCGGAGTAGTTGGAGCATGAGGCGGCCTTGGGTGAGGACGTCGTTGTATCGGCTGCTGATGGTGATTTGGTCGGTGTAGAGGTCGCCGTTGATGTCGACGGTGTTGGCGTTGACCCAGATGCCTTCTTGGCTGGTGACGGTGCCGGTGTCGAGGACGGGGCTGGTGCCGAAGAAGAGGTTTTGGCCGTAGATGCCGTAGCCTTCGTTTTGTAGGGTCATGCATACTGCTAGGTCTATCATGGGGTGTCCTTAGAGGTTGAAGTAGGTTTTGATTTTGTTGTTGGCTGTGGTGGCTGCGCGTTCTAGGTAGCGTGTGGTGTTGGGGTGGAGTCGGTTGGTGTGTTCGCGTAGGCGAGCGTAGGGGACTCTGCCGTTACCGAAAGTGATGCGCCAGTGGAGGGTGCCGGCTTGTTGGAAGCGGCCGCTGTTGCGGAGGGCTCCGGTTTTGACTGGCGCGTTTTGGCGGGCCATGCGTAGGATGTCGGTCATCATGCGTACTCCGCCTTTGTTGAGTTGTTGGGTGGAGAGTTTGCGGGCCCATGTGGCGGTGGTTTTGAGTTGGTAGCTCATAGGCTGTTCCGTCCGTATGGGTGGGCTGTGATGGTGATGAATTGGGTGGTGCCGGTGGTCATGTCGTCTCCTCGGCTGGCTTGTTCGACTTGGTAGGCGCGGTCGTTGGCTAGTGTGAGGATGAGGTCTGGCCATGCTTCCATGTCGTTGCGGAGGTTTTCGGGGAGGTTGTCGGGTTGGATGTGGAAGCGGCGGCTGGTGATACGGGTGCCGTATTCGGTTGGCTGGTCGCTTTCGGTGGAGTGTTTGATGATGACGTTCAGGTCGGCGAGTTTGATGTTGTCGAGGCCGGGTGCCGTGTATTTCCAAAGGGTGGCTTGTTGGACTTGGTTGGGGAATAGTTTGAATGGGTCACAGGATGGCATAGTCGACTGCTCCTAGGTCTTGTTCGTTCATCCACCATGGTAGGTCGTAGTGTGGGGTTGGCATGCTGAGGATTCCTCCTGTGTCGGGTCGGATTGGACAAATGCTCCATGAGTCTATTAGTGCTTTGTATGGGGTGAGTGCGTGTTCGAGGGTGGTTTGCGTGCTGGTAGCGTAGGTGACGCTCACGTCTTCGATTTTCTTGGAGGTGAGACGGTCTGTTTGGTCGGCTGTCGACTGGTCGGCTTTGATGATGGCGGCGAGTATGTCGGTGAGTGGGGCCGGGAGTTTTTTGAAGCCGTGTAGGCCGTTGATGAGGAACTTTGTGCCGGCTTGGCATGGTCTGTCAAGGGTTACAGTGTTCGAGTATTGGGTGGCTGGTGTTAGTCCGTCGTCTTTGTCGTAGATGACGTTGTAGCTGATGAGTGGGCCCTCTATTGGCGTGACAGACCATATTTCTGAATACCATGATGGTAGGTAGATGTGTGTGCCGTCGTCACCGACGGTACCTGTCATGTTGGTTATGAGTTGTTCGAATGTGCTCATGCAGAGCATGTTGGCTAGTTCGGCGAGCGCGGCGTTTTTCCATGCCGCGTAGGCGGTTTCGCCGACTTGGGTGATGATGCTGTCGTCTATTATCATTTTTCCTCCAAAAGGTAAGGGCCCTATCCACGATTGTAGTGGATAAGGCCCTGTTGGGGTTTATCGAGGTCAGTTGGAAGCCATGAGACCAGCTGCGACCAGTGCGCTCACGATGTCACCAATGGTACCGGTGGTCGGGTCCACGTGTTTGGCTTTAGTGATCGACGCGGCGGGACCAGCGGGACCAGCGGGACCAGCGAGACCAGCGGGACCAGCGGGACCAGCGGGACCAGCGGGACCAGCGGGACCCTGACCCATAGTCACGGGATGGCCCGCTTCGTCCACAAAGTTGACAACCTTTACGACGTTCAGGTTGTCTTCAGGCAGTGCCTTGCTGCCGATTCTGGCGTACATTTCAGCGTTCATTATCATGCCTTCGGCTTGATGACCACTGCGGACTTCTCAGCATCCAGACCGCCGCCTGCGTAAATCTCCTGCAGGTATTCGTTGGTGTTGGTCTGGAGCGCGAAGTTCGTGAACGATTCGACGGAAGTGTCGCCGACGAGTACATAGTGGGATGCGGACATGACCACGCCGGCCACCGTCTTGTCGTCTTCCGAGGTCCACCATTCCGGGGTGATGATCTGGGAGACGCCGAGTGCGCGTGCGAGGGTGTCGTCACCGCCGAGGGCGATGTACGTGTTGCCGTTCGCGTTGGCGGATAGGAGCAGGTCGGCCACGGTGTCCGCGTTGCAGACGAGGACCTTGTTGCCCTGTGCACGGACCATGTGGGATGCCTTGACGAAGCCCATGAGCGGGGCATCGTCGGTCAGGGTGTGGGTGAGGGCGAACTTGTTTCCGGCCCATTCCGATGACTTGTCGTCCGCGTCGGCGGTGATGGCGTGGAAGTGTGCCATGTCTCCGTAGCCGCCGAGCACGACCTGACGTTCGATGGTCTGGACGATGTAGTTCGGCAGTTCGGAGAGAATGTAGCGGAGCAGTGCGCCCGGCTTCTGCGTACGACGAATGTCGCCCTTGTTGAGGGTAATGAACTTATAAGTATAGTCCGCGGTGAGTTCACGCTTTACGAAGGATAGGGTCTGTTCCTTCTTCTCGGTGCCGTAGGAAGCGACCGGATAGCCGTGGGCGCGGGTCTCTTCGGTCAGGCCGAGGACGTTGCCGCCGATGGTGAGGCGATCCATGCCGGTCTTACGGAACAGGTTCCACAGGCCGGAGCCGCGCGTGTTCAACGCGTCGTTGATGGTGGTGATGGCTTCGGTCGGGATGAACTTGTCAACGTCGGTCTTGTCTACGCCGAAGGAGACGGTGTCTGCCATGTTGCGGGACACGGTGTCGGCCCATTCCTTGTGGAAGGCTTCGACGCCCTTGTTGTCGTTGTCGACGAGGGTGCGTTCGAAAGCAGCCATGGCGTCCGGCGAGTCGAGCCACGTTTCACGAGTGTGGGAGAAAGAGGCGACGCCGGACTGCTTGGCGGCTCGGTTGCTCTTGTTGATGATGACGAGCGGACGCTTGTTGGCGGACTGGGCTGGTTCTTCCGGTGTGTTCTGTTTCTGAGCGTTCGTAGTGTCGGTCTGGTCGTCGATGGCGTCCTTGATGTTCGAGACGGCGTCGGTCATGATGTCGGTAACGGAGGAGGTGAGGTTCGCGGCCTCGTCCGGGTCGAGCTTGAACTGGGCGACGGTGCGTGCCAGCTTGGTCATGAGTTCATTGTCCATGGTGTCTCCTTTTCGATTGTTGATTGAGGTGAATGAGGCTCGGGGGTCGGCTCCACGGTAGACGACGCTGATTTCTACCAGTTCGCTGTCGTGGATGATGCCGTCTTTGCCGGGCTGTTTGTTGAATTCGACGGTGATGCTGAAACTGTTGGTGAGGCATCCGTCGGCTGCGAGCTGGCGGACGCGTTCTCCGTTGTCGACTTCGCTGAGTCTTGCTTCGGCCATGAGGCCGGCGTCGGTCATCCAGAGGCGGGTGATGGCACCTGCTTGGGCTTCGACGCTGGGCATGTGGTCGATGAGGAGGGGGAGTGAGAGCCGGTCTGATTCATCGAGGTCTGACACGAGTTTCAGGGTCCCGTCTGTGAGTGGGGCTTTGAGCGTGTCGAGGTCTACGGTGAGTCCGCCGCACATTACTTTGCCGGAGTTGGCTAGGAATGTGAGGGTTCGGCCTTCGGTTTCAGTGGTACCGCCGGTGTGGGTGAAGCTCTTTCGAGTGGTCATGTCACCCTTTCATTCGGTAGTGGTGATGTTGTTGCGAACGTCCTTTGGGGGCTTGTGTTCAAGTCCCCATAATAGCATGATGTGATATTCCAATAGGCTTCGGCAGTTGGGGCATTTGAGCGTGATGTCGGTGTCACGCGTGCATGAGCCGAGGTAGCGTCCGCATTCCCTGCAATGAATGTCGTATGACATGGGTTAATCCTCCACTACCTCGTAGTCTTCGTAGCACCTGCAGTTGGGGTGTCCGTTTGGTGTGGTCATGTTTTCGAAGTTGTTGACGTAGGTGTGGTCGTTTACGTCGATGCTTGCCCCGGTGGGTAGGTAGGTGTTGTCGAGTCCGATGGCAGTGCCTTCCATGTGCTTGCAGAAGTCGCACGTGTTGCCGTCTCCGGTGGTGTGCCATACCTTCTGCAGTTTGACGCCTAGTGTTTCGCTGAGGTTGCGTGCGCTGTACAGGCTTCCGAGTCTTTGGGATTGGACGGTTTCGCATCTTGCTATTAGTTCGGCGTGGTCATTGCTTATTCGGGTTAGTTCGTCGTTTAGTCGGTGGGCGTCCCATTGTTCCGTGTCGGCTCGGGTGAGGATGTCGAGTGTTTTCGCAGTGATGGTCTTGGAGGATGTGGCTGCGATCGTTTCCAAGTGGTCCAAGTAGGCGGTCTTCACGTTTGTTGGGAGGTTGGTCCAGTCGTAGAGTTTCCGCCAGTCGTTTTGCGTGTAGCCTTGTACTTCTACTGCGATGGGGTTGTTCGGGTGGGTTTCGGCCCATGCGGTGATGACCTGTTCGAGTTTGAGTCCGGTTTTGCGGGCGTAGTCGGTGAGGTGGGTGATGAGGTCGTTTTCCACGTCGTTGATCCACTGCTGGCCGATGGTTTTGAGGTCGTCGCGGAGTCCGGCTTGTGAGCGTCGGGTGAGTGGGATGACGCGGTTGACGTAGGTGCGGGTGGCGGTTAGTAGGTGTGGTTCGGTTGGTGTGTTGTGGACGGGTTTGGCAGCTTTCGTGGTGTTTTTCGCGGAGGGGAGGGT
>SKER01002919.1_pt1 | contig 10385 bp, 7 predicted proteins | sample 4826961 | NCBI WGS metagenome assembly SKER01 (sample SAMN11008804, study PRJNA524170) | human gut metagenome | biome: Human fecal sample; material: Feces; isolation source: fecal sample from pouch patient p47 | host: Homo sapiens | place: Israel: Tel-Aviv | collected 2016-11-16
GTTTGGGTTACAAAAGATGTAATCTGCGGGGGAAACGGCAGGTCAAGATTGACATGGGATTGGCCCTTATGGCCAATAATCTCATCAAATATAACAGGAGAAGCAACCGAACCTAAAAAATAGAGGGACACCAACAAGCGATTCTCTATTTTTCGAGCTCAAACGGATTTTGTCCCAGACTCGTTAGAACTTTGCCTCTTTAGTGGCTGAGGTCTTTGTTCCTTATTACTTCTGATTTTTAGTGAGTATAGGGATGGAAAGAGTGGGAAGTTCCTTTTTTAAGTTTGTTGCATGAATTTTTATTTGCTTTCTGGATATTAGTAACTAACTTGTAACGCTTTTTTATTTAATAATAAATTATGATTTTGGTATAATGGTGTAGATGTTTATTAATTTAATGCATGTTAATTCATGTTTATTGTAAAAAGAAAGGATGTATATGGGGACAATTTTAAAAGTTAGTCATTTGACCAAAATTTTTGGAAAAAAGCGGAAAGCTGCTTTACAGATGGTCAAAGAGGCAAAAAGTAAGACCGAAATTTTAGAGAAAACCGGTTGTACAGTCGGTGTTTATGATGCTAATTTTGAGGTTCAAGAAGGTGAAGTCTTTGTTATCATGGGGCTATCAGGAAGCGGGAAGTCAACCTTGATTCGTTTGATTAACCGTCTAATCGAACCCTCTTCTGGTACTATTGAAATCAATGGTCAGGATGTTTCTGAAATGACTGCCAATGAGCTGCGTGAGATTCGCCGTCACTCTGTTAATATGGTATTCCAGAATTTTGGTCTCTTTCCGCATAAGACGATTTTGGAAAACACCGAGTATGGCTTGGAATTGAGAGGCGTACCTAAAGAAGAACGAGAAGAAATGGCTGAACAGGCCTTGGATAATTCAAGTCTATTACCTTTTAAGGATCAATATCCTGATCAGTTATCCGGTGGGATGCAGCAGCGGGTTGGTTTGGCTAGGGCTCTGGCCAATGATCCTGATATTCTTTTGATGGACGAAGCCTTCTCTGCCTTGGACCCTTTGATTCGTAAGGAGATGCAGGATGAGCTCTTGGATTTACAAGATCGAGTTCAAAAGACTATTATCTTTATCACTCATGATCTTAATGAAGCCTTGCGGATTGGTGACAGAATCGCTTTGATGAAGGATGGCCAAATCATGCAAATTGGTACGGGTGAAGAAATCTTGACCCAACCAGCCAATGATTTTGTTCGAGAGTTTGTTGAGGACGTTGATCGCTCTAAAGTATTAACGGCTCAAAATATTATGATTAAGCCAATTACTGCAAATGTTGACAGTGACGGCCCTAATGTAGCTCTGAAGCGGATGGATGTAGAAGAAGTGTCCATGTTGGTTGCTACCAATCGGAAACGGCAGCTTTTAGGGGTTATTTCTGCTGATGCAGCCTATGATGCTCGTAAGGCAGGCAAGAAACTGGCTGATGTTGTTGATCCTAATATTCGGACTGTGCCTCAGGATATGGTGTTGACGGATATTCTGCCTTTGATTTATGACTCAGCAGCTCCGATTGCTGTTTTGAATGAAAATAAGCGTCCTGTGGGTGTTATTATCAAGGGTCGTGTGATTGAAGCCCTTACCAAACAGGGTATTGAAGTAGAAGGGTAGGTGAGAAATTTGGAAAGCTTATTATTAGCAGGGATTGGGAAATTACCAATTTCTAACTATATGGATTCTTTTGTTGACTGGCTGACTAAAACTTTCTCAGGTCTCTTTAGTGTTCTGAAAATCATTGGTGATGGTCTTATGGGATTTATTTCCAGTACCTTGACTTTCATCAATCCTTGGATTTTAATGCTTCTCATTGTGGCTTTGGCTTACCTGATTTCCAAAAAATGGAGCTTTACGATTTTAACAGCTATTGGTTTGCTCTATATTTATAATCAGGAGCTTTGGGGAGATTTAATTAATACCTTCACCTTAGTTCTTTTATCCAGTTTGATTTCGATTTTGATCGGGATTCCGCTGGGAATTTGGATGGCTAAGAATGAGACGGCTAAGAAGGTTATTAACCCTATTCTGGACTTTATGCAAACTATGCCGGCTTTTGTTTATTTGATTCCGGCGGTTGCTTTCTTTGGTATTGGCATGGTACCGGGGGTTTTTGCCTCTGTTATCTTTGCTTTGCCTCCAACGGTACGAATGACTAATCTTGGAATTCGAGAAATTCCTACTGAATTAGTTGAAGCTTCTGATGCCTTTGGTAGTACCAGTCAGCAGAAGCTCTTCGGTATTGAATTGCCACTCGCTAAAAACACGATTATGGCTGGGATTAACCAGACTATCATGCTGTCTCTATCCATGGTAGTGACTGCTTCTATGATTGGAGCTCCTGGTCTCGGTAACGGTGTCCTTTCAGCCTTGCAGCACGCTGAAATTGGTAATGGTTTTGTCAATGGTTTGGCTCTGGTTATTTTGGCCATCATCATTGACCGCTTTACTCAAAAATTGAATGCACCAGTCGGTCAAAAACAAGCCAACAAACCTAAATGGCAGAAATGGTTGGCTCCTGCTTTGATCCTAGCCTTTCTGGCTACAGGGATTACTCAAGCGGTTGTCAGTCATACGGGCTCCCATAAGGAAAAGGTTACTCTAGCTTATGTAGAATGGGATTCGGAAGTTGCTTCGACTAATGTTTTAGCCGAGGCACTGAAGCAAGAAGGTTATGATGTTGACATTAAACCTTTGGACAATGCAGTTGCTTGGAAGTCAGTTGCTGATGGCAGCGTTGACGCTTCTGTTTCGGCTTGGCTGCCAGCTACTCACAAAGCTCAATATGACAAGTATAAGGGGCAATTGGATGATCTTGGTGTGAATCTCAAAGGAACTAAACTTGGTTTAGCCGTTCCTTCTTATATGAAGGATGTTAATTCCATTGAGGATCTTTCAGATCAAGCGGATTCAACGATTACAGGTATTGAACCGGGTGCTGGAATTATGTCTGGTGCTGAAAAAGCGCAGAAGGAATACTCTAATTTGTCCAGCTGGAAAATTTCCTCCTCATCAACGGGGGCTATGACTACCAGTCTGGAGCAGGCGATTAAGAACAAGGATGAGATTGTTATAACGGCCTGGAAACCTCACTGGATGTTTGCTAAGTATGACTTGAAATTTCTAAAGGATCCTAAGGGTGTCTTTGGTAAGTCTGAAAATATTCACACTATTGCTAAGAAGGGACTTAAGGATGAGAATCCAGGTGCCTATAAACTTATTAATAACTTCCATTGGAGTTCTAGTGATATGGAATCTGTTATGCTAGACATCAATAAAGGAACTTCTCCAGAAAAGGCTGCACAAAAATGGATTAAAAATCATAAGAGTCAAGTAGCCGAGTGGTCCAAATAAGTACTTTAAATCAACCTTTCATGTGTGAGGTTGATTTTTTAGAGAATTAAGTTAAGAATTTAAGTGCTATTTAAGTAGCTCTGGTTATACTATAGTCATCCTAAATAAACTTTTCTTTTTCATAATCTCCGAGGGAGGGGCCTGTTATAGCAGGGCTCTTCTTTTTTAGTTTTTAGGAAACAATTTTTTATTGCGATATCGTTGTAATAGGCAACGTCTGTAAGTCTAAATTTATACTCTTTGAAATTCAAAACTATACGTCAGTTTTCCGTATGCTTTGAGGAAATTTAAACTTTTCTTCTTGTCAAAACCTCAAAAGCTTCCCTGGACCTTTTGAGCTGTCTGTGCTTTGTCGCCTTGCCTACTTTTGATTTTCCTTGAGTATTAGTTTGTATAAGGTTGGGTGTTTTCATAATCTCTGGGAAGAGCTAGCAGTAGCTGAGTTCTTTTTTGGCAAAGAAGCTGGGCAAAGACCTGTCCAGTACTCCTGTTTTGGAATAAACTTTTGGTGCAGTGGTTAGCTGGCTTTTCTTTTGCTACAAGGCCAAAGTGGAACATTTAGCTAACTGTGCGGAGGTATGTGGGGGTGGGAATACAATCCAAAATTTTCAATTTTTGGGTTCTTTCCCACTTCTATTTCCTTTTGTTATTCTGTTTGGATCTGCTTGTGTTTGCTTTCTGGTGGGGCTTCTGTGGTATAATAGTAGTATGGTTAATAAGAATAAATTACTATTGATTGATGGTTCTTCCATCGCTTTTCGGGCATTTTTTGCTCTCTATAATCAGATTGATCGCTTTAAAAATCCTGTGGGGCTGCATACTAATGCTATCTATGGTTTTCACCTGATGTTGGATCACATGATGAAGAGGATTGAGCCAACTCACGTCTTGGTGGCTTTTGATGCGGGCAAGACAACTTTTCGGACAGAGATGTATGCTGATTATAAGAGCGGCCGTGATAAGACACCGGATGAGTTTCGAGAGCAATTTCCTTATATTCGGGAGATGTTGAATCATCTTGGTATTGCCTACTATGATTTGGAAAATTATGAGGCGGATGATATTATCGGGACTTTGGATAAGTTGGCTGAAAATGGCAATTTTGATGTGACTATTGTCAGTGGGGACAAGGACTTGATTCAACTAGCCGATGATAATACGGTAGTCGAAATTTCTCGCAAGGGTGTGGCTGAGTTTGAAGAATATACACCCGAGTATCTTATGGAAAAGATGGGAATTACGCCAACTCAGTTTATTGATCTTAAGGCATTGATGGGAGATAAGTCGGATAATATTCCTGGTGTGACTAAGATTGGTGAAAAGACAGGGCTCAAGCTCCTGTTGGAGCACGGTAGTTTGGAAGCCATTTACGATCATATCGACAGCTTCAAGCCGTCTAAGATGAAGGAGAACCTTATTAATGATAGGGAACAGGCCTTTTTGTCCAAAACTTTGGCAACCATTAATGTCCAGTCACCGATTGAAATTGGCTTGGATGACACCCTTTATAAGGGTCCTCGTTTAAATGAGTTAGCTAAGTTCTATGATGAGATGGATTTCAAACAATTCAAGGCTGGTCTGGGTCTCAAGGAAGAGGCCGATCAGGTTGAAATCAAGTATCAAGTTGTTGATAGACTTGAGTCTGCTATGTTTGAGCCTGACCAATTCTTTTATTTTGAAGTTTTTAACGATAACTACCACCGTGAAGATATTCTGGGCTTTGCTTGGGGGAGTGATCAGGCTATCTATGTTAGCAAAAACTTAGATTTACTCAAAGATGACCTTTTTATCCAAGTGTTCTCTAAGCCAATCAAAACCTATGACTTCAAGCGAACTAAGGTTCTTTTGAGTCATTTAGGAATTGAGCTGCCAACAGCTGATTTTGACAGCCGCTTGGCTAAATACTTACTGTCAACGGTAGAAGATAATGAGCTCTCGACCATTGCCATCCTCTATGGCCAAACTCCCCTAGCCAAGGATAGTGAAGTCTACGGTAAGGGAGCTAAGAAGGCAGTACCTGAGGATAACCTTCTCTTTGAACATCTGGCTACTAAGATCCAAGTTCTAGTGGAAACTGAATCTGTTCTCAAGGAAAAGTTGGCTGAGCATGATCAATCTGGTCTGCTCTTTGAGATGGAACTCCCTTTGGCCAATGTTCTGGCTAAGATGGAAATTGCTGGGATTAAAGTTGACCGCCAGACCCTGAAGGATATGGAGCTAGAAAATGAGGTGACCCTCAAGGCTCTGACTCAGGAAATCTATGATCTAGCTGGTCAAGAATTTAATATCAATTCACCGAAACAACTGGGGATGATTCTCTTTGAAAAGATGGGGTTGCCAACCTCGATGACCAAGAAAACTAAGACTGGCTATTCAACAGCTGTTGATGTTTTAGAACGCCTAGCTCCACATGCTCCGATTGTGGCTAAGATTTTGGAATATCGACAAATAGCTAAATTGCAGTCAACCTATGTGGTTGGTCTACAGGATTTTATAATGGATGATGGAAAAATTCACACGCGCTATCTGCAGGATCTGACCCAGACCGGACGTCTTTCCAGTGTTGATCCAAACCTGCAAAATATTCCAGTGCGCTTGGAACAAGGTCGTCTGATTCGTAAGGCGTTTACGCCTGAATGGGAGGATAGTGTCCTCCTCAGTTCGGACTATTCGCAGATTGAACTGCGGGTACTGGCCCATATTTCGGGTGATGAGCATTTAATAGCGGCCTTTCAGAACGGCGAAGACATTCACACGGCGACAGCTATGCGGGTCTTTAATATTGCAAAACCTGAGGATGTTACTCCTAATGATCGTCGTAATGCTAAGGCGGTCAACTTCGGTGTAGTCTATGGTATCTCGGATTATGGATTGTCCCAGAACTTAGGTATCAGTCGTAAGGCGGCCAAGCATTATATTGATACCTATTTTGAACGTTTTCCTGGTATTAAAAATTACATGGAGCGAGTAGTTCGTGAGGCTAAGGACAAGGGCTATGCTGAGACCCTCTTTAAGCGACGTCGGATGCTGCCAGATATTAATTCACGCAACTTCAATATCCGTAATTTTGCTGAACGAACAGCCATCAATTCGCCTATTCAGGGCAGTGCGGCTGATATTCTCAAGATAGCCATGATTAATCTGGATCAGGCCTTGGAAGCAGGTGGTTTCAAAACTAAGATGCTACTGCAGGTGCACGACGAAATTGTTTTGGAAGTGCCCAATGAAGAACTGGCTACCATCAAAGGACTGGTCAAGGAAACCATGGAATCAGCCATTGAGCTGGCTGTTCCTCTTTTGGCAGATGAGAACGCCGGCAAGACTTGGTACGAAGCCAAATAAACACTAACGACTAATATATGGGAGGAGGAAATCCTATGACCTATCAATTTAAAAATCCAGATGAGACCACCATCAAATCCTATCTGCAAGAGGCTAAGACCATCGCAGTTGTTGGCCTCTCGAATCGGACTGAAACTGCTGCCTATAAGGTGGCTGAGGTTATGCAGGGGGCGGGGTACCAGATTATTCCTGTCAATCCCAAGCTGGCTGGTCAAGAGATTTTGGGTCAAAAGGTTTACACCTCACTGATGGCTATTCCTGTCCACATTGATATTGTGGATGTTTTCAGACGCAGTGAATTCTTGCTTGATGTGGCCCGTGATTTTGTTCAGACAGATGCTGATGTTTTCTGGGCCCAGTTAGGTCTGGAGGCCCAAGATGCTGAAGATTTTTTGCGGCAGGCTGGGCGTGATGGAATTGTTATGAATCGTTGTATCAAGATTGAATACAAACACTTGTTGGCATAAATTCCCTTCACTTAGGGATAAATAGTGGTATTTTGTGCTATAATAAGGTCAATAATTGACGGGAAAAAGGAGGTGGCAATGGAAAAAGATCGTATGGCTTTGGAAGCCTATGAAACTGTTCTGGAGCACCTGAGAAGCAAGCACATTCGGATTACCGAGACTCGTAAGGCGATTATTCGTTATATGATTGCCACCAAGAGTCACCCTAGTGCTGAAATGATTTACGAGGATTTACGGCCAGATTTTCCAAGCATGAGTTTGGCTACGGTCTATAATAATCTCAAAGTTCTGGTTGATGAGGGCTTTGTGACGGAGCTAAAGCTCTGTAATTACAGCACAACCTATTATGATTTTTTGGGACATCACGAGGTTCACATTGCCTGTGAAAATTGTGGCAAGATTACCGATTTTTTAGATGGTGACTTGCGAGATATGTATCAGGAGGCCAGTCAGCAGACGGGCTATAAGGTGACCCGGAGTCAGGTCATGCTCTACGGCCTCTGCCCTGATTGCCAAGTTCAAAAAGCATCCGAATAATAGTAGTGGAAGTCAAGAAGTTTATTCTTGGCTTTTTATTGAGCTTATGGGAGTAGCTTGAAGCTATTCCAATTTTCTTTTGGCTTTCACTGGATTTCAGGAATTTTCTTAATTTCAGCTAGCTTTTGTGATATAATAAATCCACAGAAAATTTAGACAATAAATAAAAGGAGAGTTTATGATAACAGCTGCTGATGTTGTAAAAGCTCATGAGGTTCTCAAGGGTGTGGTTGAACGAACACCGCTGGAATTTGACCGTTATCTGTCGGAAAAATATCAGGCCACTATCTATCTCAAGCGAGAAAATATGCAGAAGGTCCGTTCCTTTAAGTTGCGGGGGGCCTACTATGCCATCCATCAGTTATCGGATGAAGATAAGGCCAACGGGGTTGTCTGCGCTTCGGCTGGTAACCATGCTCAAGGGGTAGCCTATACCTGTAATGAAATGAAAATTTCGGCTACTATATTTATGCCGATTACGACCCCTCAACAAAAGATTACCCAGGTCAAGTTCTTTGGCGGGGCCTATGTGGATATTCAGTTGGTCGGGGATACCTTTGATGCCTCGGCTCAAGCGGCTCAGGAGTTTACCAAGGCCCAAGGCCGGACCTTTATTCCTCCTTTTGATGATGATGGTGTTCAGGCTGGACAAGGGACTGTTGCCTACGAAATTTATGAGCAGGCCAAAGATGAAGGAGTCGATTTCGACAGTATCTTAGTGCCTGTTGGCGGTGGCGGTCTAATTGCGGGTGTTGCCACCTATATGAAGGATGTTTCGCCTGATATTTGGGTTATCGGAGTTGAGTCTAATGGTGCCCGCAGTATGCGGGCGGCCTTTGATAAGGGGCATCCCGTTAAGCTGGAGCATATTGATAAATTTGCAGATGGGATAGCTGTTCAGCAGGTCGGTCAAAAGGCTTATGAAGTGGCTCGTCGGACGGTTGATCAGTTGGTAGGCGTTGATGAAGGCTTGATTTCTGAAACCTTAATTGATATGTATTCCCGTCAAGGGATTATTGCTGAGCCGGCGGGGGCGGCTTCGATTGCGGCTCTTGAAGTCCTCAAGGAAGAAATTAAAGGCAAGACTCTGGTCTGTATCATCACCGGCGGTAATAATGATATCAATCGCATGCAGGAGATGGAAGAAAGAGCCTTGATTTACGATGGCGTCAAGCATTACTTTGTTATCAACTTCCCTCAAAGGCCTGGTGCTCTACGGGAATTTGTAAATAATATCTTGGGCCCTAATGATGATATTACCCGTTTTGAATACATCAAGCGGGCAGCCAAGGGGACAGGTCCCTGTCTGGTGGGCGTGACTCTGTCTGACAAGCATGATTACGACGGCCTCTTGCAACGCTTGGCAACCTTTGACCCCAACTATATTAATCTACATGGTAATGAAAGCCTCTATAATATGCTAGTCTGACTCTGCCTAGCTCGCACTATTTCAGCTTTTAAGAAAGGAAAGTCTCATGGGTGTTGTTTTAGTATTTTTACTGTTTTGTTTAATTATTTTTATTATCTATTTGGTCAGCTCGCTCTATGTGGTTAGGCAACAGTCGGTCGCTATTATTGAGCGGTTTGGTCGCTATCAAACTACCTCTGTTAGTGGTATTCATATGCGTTTGCCTTTTGGTATGGATAAGATTGCGGCTCGGGTTCAGTTGCGACTTTTGCAAAGTGAGATTGTTGTTGAAACCAAGACCAAGGACAATGTTTTCGTCACCCTCAATGTGGCGACCCAATATCGGGTTAATGAGCAAAATGTCATTGATGCCTACTACAAATTGATGCGACCAGAAGCTCAAATCAAGTCCTATATTGAAGATGCTCTGCGCTCTTCCGTTCCTAAGTTGACATTGGATGAACTCTTTGAAAAAAAGGATGAAATCGCTCTGGAAGTTCAACACCAAGTGGCAGAAGAAATGTCTACCTATGGTTATATCATTGTAAAAACCTTGATTACCAAGGTTGAGCCAGATGGTGAAGTCAAGCAATCCATGAACGAAATCAATGCGGCCCAACGGAAACGGGTAGCTGCCCAAGAATTGGCCGAAGCTGACAAGATTAAAATCGTGACTGCGGCTTCCGCTGAAGCTGAAAAGGACCGCCTGCACGGGGTTGGTATTGCTCAACAGCGTAAGGCTATTGTTGACGGGTTGGCTGAATCTATTGCTGAACTTAAGCAAGCCAATGTGGGGATGACTGAGGAGCAAATTATGTCCATTCTTCTGACTAACCAATATTTGGATACCCTTAATACCTTTGCTAACCATGGCAATCAAACTCTCTTCTTACCGAATAATCCAGAAGGGGCAGAAGATATCCGAAGTCAAATTTTATCGGCTCTTAAGGCTAAGTAATTTTGAAATCAATAAAGGTCCCGTTTCCGTTTTAGTGGAGACGGGACCTTTATTTGTGGATGAGATAGTTTATGAAAGCTCTAGGTAGTGGCTGATTTTGATTTATACTCAATAAAAATCAAAAATGGCCAAGGCAAGGAGCAATGACATCAGTCACTAAAGTGACTTGATGTCGCAGTAGGTGTCTGCTATCTTTGCGCCAGATGTGGCACAGCAGACAGCTAGTCACCCTTGCTGGGGTAAGACGACAAAGGTTTTGACATCTGTCAAAGCCCTTCTGTCTTACTCCCAAACGGCAAT
>SKER01002920.1_pt1 | contig 10381 bp, 10 predicted proteins | sample 4826961 | NCBI WGS metagenome assembly SKER01 (sample SAMN11008804, study PRJNA524170) | human gut metagenome | biome: Human fecal sample; material: Feces; isolation source: fecal sample from pouch patient p47 | host: Homo sapiens | place: Israel: Tel-Aviv | collected 2016-11-16
AAGTGTCCACATTTTGGGCAATGCATGGGGTAAGTTTGAATAAGATGGACAATGATTTGATTAGGTTGATCTTCAATTGGGTTATCAAAATTCTTTTCATCTAGTTTGAGGTAAGGATCTTTAATTCCTAAGATAGTTTTGATAGAATTGTTCATGAAAGATGGTCCTTTCTTAGCGAAGACGGGGGTCCAACCATCTTTCGCTTTTTTATTTTAAATTTTAAACAAATAAAGCACTGATGTTAAATCCATCAGTACTTAAAATTGTAAAGCCTAAATAACTGGTTATTAAAAAACACGCCTGAAAATTTCAGCCGTGTTTTTTCTTTTTATTGGTAATTAAGATCGTCAAACTTCTTATCAGCGTTTTGTTGCGCCATATCCTTTGATTGGTAGTAAACAGCATCTACCCAATTTCCGGCACCCCCGGCTGATACAAGAACTTTAACCTGCTTTCCATCGATTGTTTCGGTCTTAACAGTATATGATGAACCGTCACCGGCATTTTGAACCCAACCACGGATATTTAACCATCGTGATCCATCCATGTTAAAGAAGCTGGCTTTCCCCCAGTTCTTAGTAGCGTTTTGGATTCCTTCGTTAGTATAGTTATCCTCGTCTTCACCCCACTCAGAATCCTGTTTAAAGAGTTGAGTTGTTGTACTGCTATTCTCGCCACTGTAGGTAAAGGTATGAGGACCAAATGTTATTGTTGAATCAGCATCATTATCTGCCGAATACCATGTTCCCTGCATTTCACTTGGAACATCAATAGTACCACTGCGGCCATACTTATGATCATTGCCAGAATTACTGGTACTTGCTGAGGAATTGCTATCCCCACTGCGCTTATCGACTACCTGTGCCTTAGCAGCTAAGTCATTAACGAGCTTTCCTTGACCTTCTTGATTAACATAATTGGCCATTTCTGACTTTGAGATTGTGGCGAGTTTAGTACTCTTTTGATTTTCCTTGACATTTTGGTAGATGTTTACATCATCGTTATTAACAGTGTAAACCAAGCCCTGTGACTTTCCACCAGCAGTCACATCGTAAGCTACTCCTTGTCCTCCATCACTCAATTGGTATTTAGAACTTGGGTAAAGATTTACCTGCAATCCCTCTTTTTGCGCTTCTTTAGCCATGGCAGCCCAATTCCCACCATAACGAAGGCCACAATACGTACTAATCAAACTAACAGCTTCTTGGGGGCTCATGTTATCACTATTAACTTTCACATTACTTTTAGCCACTAATAAACTACTGCTTGAGGCAGATGAAGAATTAGCCGCTTTATTATTAGCCTGATTTCCACAACCAGCTAATAATAGGCCCATACCCGTAACCATTAAAAATCCTATTTTCTTATTCATATTAATATACTCCTATAAAAAAATGAGGCTGGAGAAAATTTTTGTTTTCTCCAGCCTCAACTGTTTTTATGAACAATAGTAAGATAACATGGAAAATAACCACAAGGCTCAAGTCTAAGTACGGACGATAATTGCCGTGCTAATCGCCGTCCTAGCTTAGTCCACCGCCTTGTCGAGGGGGTTATTTCCCACTTCCATATTTAACTAAGCCCGTGACTTGTAGCTACCATCAGTAGTGTTGATGATTAACTTGTCACCGTTCTTGATAAATGCAGGAACGTTAACAACCAAACCAGTTTCCATCGTAGCAGGCTTACCACCACCATCGATAGTAGCACCCTTAATCATTGGTTCAGTTTCAGCAACAGTTAATTCAACAGTAGTTGGTAATTCAACACCAATGATGTCGCCGTTAACAAAGTTTAAGATAACCTTCATGTTTTCAACAAGGTAGTTCTTGTCGTCACCAAGCAAGTCATGGTTTAAACTGTATTGTTCGTAGCTTTCAAGGTCCATAAATACGGCTGAGTCACCTTCATCATAAAGGTATTGAGCAGAACGCTTGTCAACGTTAACTTGTTCAACCTTTTCAGATGGACGCATAGTAGTGTGGACAATTGAACCTGAACGGAGGTCTTGGATGTCCATTTGCATTAAAGTGTTACCCTTACCAGGCTTGTGGTGGTTGATTTGAAGAACCTTTAATAACTTACCGTCACGTTCAAAAACCATACCTTTTTTCAAATCAATTGTTTGAATCATAGTATAAAAACTCCTTCATATAAAACTGAACTCTTTTACCGATTAATGGGACTTTGCTTTAAAGCAAGCCTTAATCTTTGGCTTCGTTCCGTGCCGTTAATCATAGATAGTTACCATCTATAATTTACATTCACTATCTATTGTATCACATTCCCTAATCACAACAATAGCAGTTGTTAGGATGTTTTATCAATAAAAAACTGTCTGCCTATTTCATAATTTTCAATAGACAAACAGCTTTTTTCTTTGATCGATACTTCTAAACTAGCTCAAGATGTAATTGCTTTTCACCGATGAATCCAGCGCGCTTAAGAACAAGGTAAAGAGCAATTGAAAGAACAGCGGGTACTACCACGCCGAAAACCATGTATGTGCTGAACTGAGCCCAGCCACGTGATAAGTAAGCAATTGGTGCAATCAAGGAGTTTAGTCCCAATCCTCCTAAGGTCGATGTTGAACGGAAATCAAACAGAACTGTTGCAATTGGTGCACAAACAGCTGCTGAAACAACCGTTGGAACTAAAAGATAAGGATTGATGAGGAGATTGGGAAATTGAACTTTAGGGGTAACAAGTCCTTGGGCGATATTTGCGCCAAGGTTATTTTGCCGAAATGACATCGCAGTAAAACCAACAAATTGAGCAGTAGTACCGATCAAGGCAGCCGCCGAAGAGATCGGATCAAGCATCAACGCAACGGCCAAGGCTGCAGAAGAGGCAGGCGTCATCAGAAATAGGGCCCACACAACGGAAATCACCATTGATCCTAAAACTGGTGAAACTTGCATCGAATGCGCAATGTAGGCGGACACAGCAAGAAGCGCCGGCGTAACAACTGCCGCAACGACTAGACCAAAACCGATCCCCACGGCTAACGCACCAAATGGAACAAGAACCATATCAAGTGGCGTCTTTCCAGTTAAATACTTACCGACAAGAACAGCAACAAGTGCCGCTAAAACAGCAGAAACAGGTTGGCCAGTAGTAAGAACCGGTGCTCCCGCTGCCGCCGCAGTTACTTGCCCTGTTGCAGTCATTCCTTTAACCGCCGTATCAGTAAAATGAACACCATTTGATCCAACGGTAGCCGCTACCATTGATGCAAATGTAACTAATGTATTTGTGTTCATCTGTGAAGCAACCGCAACCCCAATAGCAGGCGCTAATAATGCTTGAGCCTCACCACCAATTAGGGTAAGGACATGGATACCTGTCAAGTTACCAATTGTTTGAGTTAATAATCCTCCTCCTAGAACGACCAAAATAGCATTAGCCACCGCCGCAAAAATTCGATAGGCCACTTCCTTGACCTTTGATGAATTTTGATAAGTTGCATTAGCTTTAGAATTGCTAACTCGATTTTCCATCATTAACGCCTCCTTATAATTTGTTTTTTGTTTAATGATTGTTGTTAGTTTATCGGAGCGAAAATTAAAAGTCAATTATATTTCTCATTTATTTTTAATTTAAATTAAGAAATTGTTTTTATTAAATTCTTTACGATCGTCACATTTAAAGTAAGCGCTTTTGTAAATGAATTCTTAAGAAATCATAACCACCCGTCAAACGGGTGGCTTGCACATAGGCTATAAGCCGATAATAAAAGCCGGCGTCTCAAGGCGCTGGCTTTCGCTTTGCTCAAGCCAAAATGCTCTGACTACTTTGCCACCGCTTTAAGCGGTGTTTATACTACCTCACTTACCCTTAAAAGGGTCCGAATATTCCACACTTGTTAGCTTATCCATTGCTATATCATGTTTCTCTTGATCTCGGATATGCTTCTTTATCGTGGATTCATTCAATCCAACTGTACTTATATAGTAGCATTCAGCCCAAAAATGTCGGTTCCCATATTTATATTTTAAGTTTGCATGTCGATCAAACATCATTAATGCACTTTTCTCTTTTAAGTATCCCATAAACTACTAGACACTTAGCTTCGGCGGAATACTTACTAACAAGTGCACATGATCTGGCATCATATGACCTTCAATTATTTCTACTCTCTTATATTTGCACAATAAACGAATATAATCTCTTAGGTCTCTTCAGTATTGATTGAAGATCGCTTTACGTCTATACTTTGGTATGAATACGATGTGATACTTACATAACCACTTCGTATAGGCTAAGCTATTTAATTTATTAGCCATATTTATATAACCTCTTTTCCCTTATTGACTTTGGCTTGAACACCTACATCTTAAGGCAAAAGAGGCCTTTTTTATATAATTTTTATCTCCCACCCGCATAGCAGGTGGTTTTTTGTTTCGTGCACTCGCTCTGCTCGCGCACTCAACTAGGTCTAAAGACATTAATAATCATAGCCACCATTTGTGGTAGTAGTGGCTGTTGTTGCAACAATCTTATTTTCTTGAATTGCTTCATTGGCAGGGGTGTCAGCAGTATTTACATTGAAAGTAAGAAAAGCATTTTTATTTTCTTCTTCACTATTAGTTTTATTTACAGAAGAAGCGGAACTTGAATTTTCAGTAGCCTGAGCAGTTGTAGTCTTTTGTTCACTGGTTCTAGAAGTGTCAGTAGTATTAGCTACAATATTTATCTTCGTTTCAGCAGTATCTAGGGCAGTCTCATCCCCTGAATTTTGCGGTTGCGCCGATTCAGCTACAATACCACCTGCTTGCGTTGTTGCTGGGGTAGTCGTATCTGCTTGGACACTAGCATTTACTACCCCAGTTGGCCCAAAAGCCAACATAAAAGTAGCACAGGCAGTAATCCACTGTTTCTTCGCCTTATATAGTTTCTAATTCTTATTTTTGGGAGTCATACTCCGTAAAGGATTATTTTTACCCATAAGATCTCCCCCGTCTCTTAATCATTTATCCATCTATAATTATAATCCAATACAAGTTCTTTTAAATTAATTTTTTATCATCCTATTAATTTAAAGGTCAACAAAATTTATCCTTGGCATTGTTAAGAGCAAAATTAATAAAAAAACGAATGGTCGCTTTACGCTTAATCCCATCCGCTACCACAATACATTAGTCATTGCTTTTCGTTGTTTCTTTCGGTTGCTTCTTTGCAAATAAGTGATACACGAGTCGGGCAACCAGTGCTTGTAAAACAATCGTTACTACGCTTTGTGCAAGTTTTCTTACCCATTTCATAATTTTAGCTCCCTTACTTAAATCATGCCTTGTAGTTAAACCTAATCTTCTATTACTTTAATTATACTCGTTTCTTATTAATTTGTTTAATAGAATCCTTTGTCCTAATATTGAATAAAATTATTAATTTTCATAATAATCTTCAATTCATCAATATAAACGCACAAAAAGCCCTTTTTATTCGATAATTGCGAATAAAAAGGGCTTAAAATTACCACAATATTGTCTTTTGGCTAATTATAATTTTATTATTAATTTTCTAGATAATTTAATGGCTTATCAACATTCACCTTTGTTCCTTGATACTTTTTAGCAATCCATTGTTGAATTTGCTTATTATGGTAAAGCTTGACTAACTTCTTATATTCTTTATTATCACGGTTCTTCTTAGCAGTTGCTAAAACATTAATGTTATCCTTCGTGCTTTGATCAACTTTTTCGTGATAAATAGAATCTTTCAACACATTTAAATGACCAGTTAAAGCAATCGTATTACCGATTAATACTAAATCAGTTGACTTTAATACTCGTGGTCCGGTGGTATCATCAATTTCTTTAAATTGAAGGTTCTTTGGATTAGCCGCAATCTCATTGGTTCCACTTGTTGCCCCAAAGCCCGGCTTCAATTTTATCAAGCCAGCACTTTGTAAGAGCAAGAGACCACGCGCCGTGTTTGCTGGGTTATTAGCGATCGCAACTGTGGCACCATCTGGAATGCCTTTAACACTCTTATACTTATCTGAATATAAGCCCATTGGTTCTAAATAGGTAGTTCCAATCGCCGCTAATTGTGCTTTCTTATTTTCCTTATTATAAGCTTGCAGATATGACCATGATTGGAAAGCATTTACGTCAATTTCACCACTAGCAGTCGCCCGGTTTAAAGCTACGGGATCAGTAAAGCTCTTGACCTTAATCTTCAAACCTTCACTTTTGGCCTGTTTACTATTTGCAATGTGTTGCCAAACCTGGACATCTGGGCCAATTGTTCCAACAGTAATCTCATCGTTGCGGGTAAACCCACCATTAGCGCCCACACTAAGTCCAGCTGCAACTAAAATCACTACTACAATACCAACAATCCACCATCCGGTATGCTTTTTCTTTCTCATCATAACTACCCCTTTACTTTTGTTTTTGCTATTCGTCATAACTAGTCGCAATAGCCAACGGGATCCGACATGTCGTTATTCTCGAGAAATCCTTAGTCAGCGTTTACCAAAATTATTATTAGTCAACCACGTGGCGTTCAAATGGCTTATCTGAAATCCCTTCATCAAGAATCTTCTTTGACCATTCCTTAGCAGAGAATAATGAATGATCACGGTAGTTACCGCAAGATTCAATCGTTGTTCCCTGAACATCTTCCCACTTAGTCTTGTAGGCAATTTCTTCAAGTGAGGACTTCAAGGCCTTGGCAACTTCAGTAGTTGAGTGTTCACCCCACGTAATTAAGTGGAAACCAGTCCGGCAGCCAAATGGGGAACAATCAATCACGCCATCCAAACGGTCACGAAGCAAGCCAGCAAGTAAGTGTTCAATCGTATGTAAACCAGCAGTTGGAATTGCATTTTCATTTGGTTGGACTAACCGTAAATCATAGTTGCTAATCTTATCTCCCTTTGCCCCTTCTTCAACGGTAATTAAACGAACGTAAGGTGCCTTAACCTTTGTGTGATCTAATGTAAAACTTTCAACTTTAGCCATAATAAATCTCTCCTTTTCTGCCTGATGAGAATGAATCTTGGAACTAAAAAATCCCTAGGAACGGCAATCCAACCAATTCCTAGGGACGTTTAATATTCATTAACGTGATACCACCCTAATTTAGCCTTATCTCACAATAAGACCCGCAAGAAGTACATAAAAATACTCCAGCATGGTAACGGGTGCTAATCGCTTGCTGCTAACACGTATGCTCACAGCATCAGTCTGCTCCAAGACCATCTTCATTATTCGTTACCATACTGGTTCTCATCTTTCCTAGCTCTCTGTAATGGCATTAAATAATTACTCATCTTTTCTAAGCAATTTCTAATTTAATTGTAATTATAATATCCTTATCCTTACTAATTGTCAACACCTATTTCAAAATTATTCCCGATATAACGTTCTTAGCGTTTTAGCATCATTTTTAGTTATTCCGTTTTTGATGTTTCGTGGGATCATCACACTATGCTCATACTCTGGAGCGTGGGCTAACCCAAGGGCATGTCCCAGTTCATGTTGTGCAACCTCACTTCGAAACTCTTTATTAGTATAGTCTAACTGATTAGGGTCCAAAGTTGAGGTTGCCTTATGCAAGGTATTCGTAGTCGGATCATATTCCGTCCGGGTTGAGCCGAGTTCAGATGTTGTATAGCCAACACCATTGTTTCCCGTATTATTTCGTGCTAGATCACCATCAGCCGCAATAATATTGGCCTTATCTTCGTTCTTAGTCCAGCGGATATGAACTGCTTTCGTCTTATTCCATTTTTTGACCGCATCACGAAAAGCCCACTTTAATTTTGGATCAGCAGTTTCCATGTAAATAGTAATATTCTTTTTCTTCCACCTAAATCCTTCAAGCGGTGTCGGTGTATTTTCTGGGATTCTTAGCCGTTCTGCATTTGGTCGTTGGCCGCCATTAGAAAACTGAAAATCATTACTATCAGAAGAATCCTGACTAAAAAATGATGATTGGAAAGGTTGGGAAGGCGCATCTACATCAGCATGGACATGATAATCGCTAATTCCAACCATCCCCGTGACTAAGAGTGCTACTAAAAATCGACGCATTTAATCATCCCCATTCCATAAAGTTAGAAATGACAACACGGTTCGAGGCGTTCTTGCCAGAAACTAACAATCCAGTTCTGGGAGGAAAAGCCGATCACCGTTCCAATATTAAAAGCAAAGATTGCATGATTTTTAAGAGAACATAACAGGATAATGATAATGGGCAAAATAATATTAAATTACTTCGTGAATTTAAGACTGGCGCGGCGCTTTAAATAGACTGTCAACTTATCATGCGGTTGAAAACAACAATCACACTGTTGATAAAGGGCATACCCGGCAAAGGCAATCACTAAGCCAAGCAGGTTAAAACCAAAGCGCAGAAAAATGTTCATCGTATCAATTCCCCAAAATCGCCATAAGTTCGCAAATAGTTGCATGAAAATACTGTACGGAACTAAAAATGTTAACTCCCAGCCAAATTCTTTAGGAACAAATTCGCCAACCAAAAGAATATGTAGTCATCGCTAAATATCCCAGCGTCCAATTATGTTCTTCTTCTAACTCTACAATCGCTTCAAGTAACTCTGCTTGCTCATTATAATATCGACTTGGCTTTCGATTGAGCCATTTGTAATAACCATCTCGCGAAGAATCAGCTATTTTACACAACTGGCTAATTGACCATCCATTTTCCTGATTTAGTTCTTTGATCGCTTGGTACCGGAGTCCTTTTTCACCTCCCGATTGCGTATTTCTGTTAATTTTTTTGCGAACGCAATCTCTATCTTTTGCTTTTCTAGCTGAGCCCTTAATAAGCGATTTTCTGCCTTGAGTCGGTCAACTTCCGTCCACTTCTCTTCTGGCTTAGCTTTGCCTCGGCGATCACGAAGTGATTCTGGGTCATTACCGCTTTTGCGATACTTTTGATACCAGCCATAAACTTGTTGGTAACTAATATGGTACTTTTCAACCGCCCAATTGTAGTTCACATTATGCTTAATCAACTCTTCAATGATAGTAAGTCGTTCTTCAAAGTCAGTCTTTCGTCCACTCATTTTTGAATCTCGCCTTCTTGGCGTATAGGCCTTTAAGTTAGATTCATTATACCGGATAATCCATTGCTCTAGTTGTCTTTGAAATCGTAAACCGTGTTTTATCGCAAATAAATCTAATGCCTCATCTGTTTGTTGATATTGTTCAACTAATGAGTTTTTAAATTCTTTAGAGTAGCTTTGATTATGATGACTTGCTTGAAGTCCTGGCATTCCCTGATACTTGTATAGAAGACTCCACCGCCTGATAGTTTTTTGGCTAATCTTGTATTTAATTATTACCTTATGGATTCCATTTCGTAAAACTTCATTGAGGATTAAAAATTTTTCCTCTGCCGAGTATTTAGATTTTCTTCCCATAGAAAAAGCCCTCCGAGTATAAGATGAATTTCCTATTTCATCTGTATACTCAGAGGGCATTATAGCCCCCCATAACTACCTCGATTGTCTTAGAAAGGATATATTCCTCATGACTAATGATATCAACTTTTGGACCGGAATCAAGGACCCTTACTTAATTACCTACACTGTTATTCTCGGCGTAACTTCCAATATCACTGGTTATCCAATCAAGAATCGTCGAACGGCTACTCGATTTCTCTCCAGATCTAAGGGTTGCCTACGAATACTATCAAGACTTAATAGCCACGATTAGTAACCGCAGTTAGGCCTTGTTAGATCAGTTAATCAAGCGGAATAATTTACCAAGTGCGATGCGACGAGTTAAGCGAACCCTTGCCAAGCACCGCCAGGAGATCATTGCCAGCTTTTACATCCGACTAACCAGCGGGCCGATCGAAGGCACTAATAATAAAATCAAGATAATCAAACGAACCGCATATGGCTATCGCAACTTCTTCCATTTTCGGATTAGGATTCTTATCCTAAATTTCAAGAATAAGTTAGCCACTGGACTCAAATAAATAATACTGACCAATTGATTATTGGTTGATGGAGCTGTGATATCTCTTGTTAGAAGGCCTTACGATAGATATCCATTGACGAATGTCCATTAAACATAGCTCGTGGATAGTGATTCATCCAATCATTAGTCGCTATGATCTGAACACTACTATAGTTATTTATAGCTTCACCTTTGGTAATCTCCTTGCGGAGAAACCGGTTATTGATCTCATTGAATCCACGTTCCCAAGGGGAATACGGATCAGCATAGAAAACATGATCGTGAACTTGTGTTAACTCACTAAATTCTGGAGGTTATTGTCTTAAAGATGCGATAGTAAGCATCTGTGCCCATTTTCTGGCGTAAATTTATAAAGAACTGATTTACTGCATGCGCAGTTTTACCAGCAATTTTACTCGTGATATTAACTCGTGAAA
>SKER01002923.1_pt1 | contig 10376 bp, 7 predicted proteins | sample 4826961 | NCBI WGS metagenome assembly SKER01 (sample SAMN11008804, study PRJNA524170) | human gut metagenome | biome: Human fecal sample; material: Feces; isolation source: fecal sample from pouch patient p47 | host: Homo sapiens | place: Israel: Tel-Aviv | collected 2016-11-16
ATTTAGTACCAATTTGGTCATTAGTTACCTAGCAATTCCTTTTTTTAATTGGGTACTAGAAATGTTACTCAAGTGGCAACGGGTCAGTTATGTCTCGTACACGAATATCGGTAGTATTATTATTCACCAACCACTGGCCGCACTCGGTATGGTGGCGATCTTATTAGCCATTATTATTTTAGTTTATTGGCAATTTGCGTTTCTGCTACTGGGTATTATGAATATCTTTCGTGGCCGACCACAAACTGTACGCGCGGTCTTGCGGTCAACGGTCACTAGTCTGACTGGCACCTCACCCAGCACTTTCTTATTCTTTATCGGCTACTTTATTGTGATTTTGCCATTTGGAAGTTTAATCTTTACAACACCATTACTCAACAAGGCCAAAATTCCAGCCTTCATTGTCAGCTATCTCATGGAAAACCCGTGGATGACGCTCGGCTTGGGGTGCTTCTACTTGCTGGCTGGTTACCTTGGAATTCGCCTAATTAGCCTATTACCGCTAATGATTGTCGATCGGCTTCCATGGAAAACGGCCGTTACTCGTAGTTGGCAACAAACGCGCCACCATCTTTGGCGCTACTTATGGACCATGATTGTGACCTTATTTATGATTTTTCTGATCGTCACGACCATTTATACGTTGATTTACGTAGCCCAGCTTCAATTCGATAAAACAAGTTTTGCCATGGCCGCTGCCACTGTTAATCTCTTTATCATGGAAGCAATCACCGAAATTATTATTTGTTATACCACGGCCATCTTCATGATGTTAATTATTGTTTGCTATCGTCAAGACTTTACACTCCTCCGCCAACAACCGCAATACTTTAACGAGGCACCACGGTTGCGCAAATTGACCCGGGCGAGTGTTGCAATTGGCTTGCTGTTAGCGACAAGTTTGCTAGTTGCCGTTAATTTAGTCTACTTAAATGGACTAGTGATTACCAAGCCAATCATGATTTCCCACCGCGGCGTCGATAACGGAAACGGCGTGCAAAACACAATTCCTGCACTGATCAAGACCAGCAAGGAACATCCGGATTACGTTGAGATGGACATCCAAGTCACCAAGGACCATCAATTCGTTGTCATGCATGATCCAACCTTAAAAGCCTTAGCTGGCGTTAAGAAAAAGCCATCTCAATTAACATTAAAACAACTAGAAAAAATTACTGTTCGTGAAAATGGCTATCAGGCAAAGATTCCAAGTTTCGATGCTTACCTGAAAGCGGCTCACAAGCATCATCAAAAACTATTAGTCGAAATCAAGACCAGCTCGGCTTACACCGCCGCCGATACTAAACGGTTCATCGATCGTTATGGTGCGACCCTACTGGCTCATCATGACCAAGTCCATACGCTTAGTTTCAAAGTCATGCGTGACTTGAAACGCTTAGATCAAAAACAATTCGTTAGTTACATCTTGCCTTATAATCTCACGTTCCCACATACAGTCGCGAACGGCTACACCATGGAGGTCACCACATTAAACGACCAATTCGTTGACAAGGCTGACCGCAATCACAAGACGGTTTACGCCTGGGACATTGATAATACGGACCAAATGGATCAAATGATGTTCATGGGCGTCACCGGCGTAGTCACTGATAATCTAACGGAAATGCAGCAAGAAGTTAAGAGCAACACCGACCATCCCAGCTATGCCAAACTCTTATTGACTTTTATGAATGAATTAAGTCTAACTAGCAACGAGTAATCCACATTATTTCAAAGTTGCTGTCACAGCGAGTGCATAAATCATTCAGCAGCAACCACGAAAATTCTGAATGATGTCGTTGCTGAAAAAGTGACTTCCAGCTGATGACGAATCGTAAGCGCCATCTGAATGCATAAGTGCATTTGGATAGCGCTTTTTTTGATCTGATTAGCCGTCGCGGTGATTGAGATGTTGGTAAAAAACTGTATTAAAGTGCGCAGCGCTCCGGGTTATCTGCCATTTTAATTTCTAAAGCGCACGAATGCCGATAGTTGATCAGCCACTGATTTTTAATACTTTTACCGCCAATTAGGTGCTCATATGGAATGACCCAGAAACAGGGTCTGAACCATGAAGTCCTTTGATGACAGTACGTTATCAGGGACGTAAATATTAGATAAAAACCAGAAAGAGCCATGAGTTATCATGACTCCGTAAGCAACAGATTGGTAGCAGTTCGTCCTACTTTTGCTTGTGTCTCAACACAACAACCGAAATACCCAAAATTCCAAGAACTATTGGAACATCGATTGCGGTAACCGGCAATCCAAATTGCGATAGAATGTAAATGAAGCATACTATTAATAAAACACCACCGTATTTTTTAAAAAAACCGATAATTACATTGTCTGGATAACGCTTTTTTAAATACAGTAATAGAAAAATAAAACACAAATAAAGTATCGTATGCTTCACAACACTTAGTGACATATAAAATCTAATCATCTAAACTAACACACCATCAATAATGGAACCTTTTGCCATAAACAGAATCATCCTCTCAAATTCTACGTTAACAACAGGCAGTATGTTACGAATTTATCTTAACAACAGCGTTTCTTTATCGTTATCAATTTTCAGTAAATTTTGTGTATTTTTTTGTACAAACTTATACATTGTAAAAGTTTAGCCGGAGCGACCGGTTGTTTTTTTATTTTAAGACACACCAAAGCTATCTAGATTAAAAAAAACATTTGCCTTTCTACCACTTCATGGTACAACAGGCCGCCAATAAAGCGGGTTCTTAAAGGAACAAGCAAATAGGACGAGAAGCCAAGATTCGGTTTCTCGTCCTATTTGCTTGTATAGCGCCAGTTATATCGCAGCTCTTTTAAACTTACATTTTTTCAAACACGGTCGTACTATGCAGTGGACTCCGTCGTTCGGGATACAAGGTCATCATTAACTGATTGACCGCGTTAGGAGCTTCCCCGAAGCCACTGGCAATCAAGCCTAACTTGCCCGCGTAAGTCACCGTATCACCAATAGCCGCAATCCCAGGTACGTCGGTATTCATCTCCGTATCAACGGTGATGAGTCGGTGGGCCATGGTTGGGGTCACGTGCCAGTTTCGGATGACTTTATTATCCGCGATAAAGCCATAGTTAACAATCAAATCATCAACGGCCAATGTTTCTTCAGTTGTGCCGCGAACCTCTTTCATCGTCAGCTGTAACTGTCCGGTAGCCGTCTCTGCAAGTTGCTTAATCAAAAATGGCGTCTTGATTTCAACGGAAGACGCTTTTAACAAGTCCACATTGTGTTCCATCCCACGGAACCGATCACGCCGATGCATGATATAAACGTGCTTAGCAACGGGTTCAAGCATCAAGGCCATATCGATGGCTGAGTCGCCACCACCCGCAACTAGTACCGTTCGATCCGCAAATTGCTTGACACTTGGAATGTGGTAGAATAATTGCTTATTCTCAAATTCAGCCGCATTATCGACTGCTAAGCGCCGGGGTTCAAAAGCCCCACTCCCAGTCGCTACGATAATCGCTTTGGAATGTGACTGCTGTCCACTCGCCGTGGTAATCGTGAAATCACCCATCGCTCCCGTGACATCCGTCACCGGGCTCGCCAATTGAATGTCAATTGGAAATTGTGTGAGTTGCTTTTCAAGTTGTGCCACCAGTTCACGGCCCTTGATTGCCGGATATCCCGCAACGTCATGAATGATCTTCTCAGGATACAAAGCCTGAACCTGACCCCCTAATTCGGGGAGACTTTCTAATAACTGAACCCGCGCATTACGCATACCAGCATAGAAGGCTGCAAACATGCCGACCGGGCCACCACCAATAATTGTTAAATCATATTCTGCACTCATCGTTTCCCAGCTCTCTTCTATGTAGACTTATTGCTTCTCATTCTAGTGGATTCGGCGAAGGTTTGCAAAAGCAATTTTTACTAATTCGACTATAATAGGATTCAAAGGCGAGGTGGATCAGTGATGCGACGAATTAAAATTATTAAAATCATGGCCATTATTAGTGCGACCCTGGTCGTAGGGATTGGATCCTATTGGCAACATCGCTTGACCCCATTACGAAAAACGCGGGTCGCCCAAACGAGTATTCCGACCATCTTCGTCGGTGGCGATTACGCGCGCGCATTTTCTACCGACGGCTTTGTGCACCGCTTAACCGCGGCACACCTGATGACGAAAGGATTGGTCGTCCATGTTAGTCACGCCGGCCACGTGACCGTCCAACAGTTCGGACCACTAAAAAACAACCCAACGATTCAGGTTATCTTTGCCGATAATCATCATGCGAAACGTCAAGCTCGGCAGTTTGCTACTGTCATGCAAGGGCTCGCAAAACGCTACCACGTGACCCGCTACAATGCTGTCGGTCACTCATCTGGAGGTAATATCATCTTTGATTATCTGACAGCGCAAGTCCCCCAGCGCGCACAAATCAATAAGTTTGTGACCATTGGCTCGACCTATCCGGGCTTGACCACTCAGCAGTTAAACCGGTTACCACGGTCCTTGCCGATATTGAATATTGCCGGCCATGTTTGGCATACAAGTGGTGATGGCGGCGTCAATTTACAAGCCGTACTTAAATTCAGCCATCAATTATTGGCAGCTGGTTGGTCACCAAAAACCCAAATCATTCACGGTAGTCCCCTGACCGCCAGCCACTCAATGTTGCATATCAATCCACAGGTCGACTTACTCATCATCCAGTTCTTGTACGGCAACTGATCAATTCATCGAGGCGTGCTGCCAATCAACCTGAAGCACGCCACACTTCTAATTTAACAGGATTCGGACACCCTTACGTCCCTTGGATGGGATGGCAAATGGTGTCTTTTCTGGTATCCTAAAACATCACATATCAGTTAATAACGCAATCACAAAAAAGTCTGCTAAATCTGGCCGCATACCGTTAGTTAAGCTAGCAAACGGTGTTTTGTCAGCGATTTCCATGTACAATGGTGGTAATGTATGGGTATATCTTAATGGAGGCGATTACCATGCGCAAAAAATGGCGATGGTTATTATTAGCACTCACTGGAATTTTCTTTTTGATGTTCGGGCCACCCTTAGTTAGTCAGGCCCGCAACGTAATTGAAGCAACGGGCAACGATGTTAATAGTGCGGTTATCAAAGATAGTAAGGGCAAGATAATGGCTCACGATGCACAATTGCCAGAAGACCAAGAATACACAGTCAATTACAACTGGCGCATCCCTGATAACCTCAAGATCAAGGTGGGCGACACGATGGCTTTCCAAGTCCCCGAAAACGTTCGTATTCCGCATGACGAGGCTTTTCCAATGAAAGGAACCACTGCAGGTACCATCGGAACCTTCTTCATTGCTGCCGGCGCACATACGGGTCTCGTCACATTTAATCAGGCCTATCAAACCAGACCACGTAATCGGAAAGGGTTTGTTCAATTGGACGCCTTCGGAACCGTTCCTAGTCATCCTGGTAACTTAGCCCCAATTTTATTAGAGAAATCAGCTGAATGGGCTGACGAAGCTAATCCACGGCGGATCAACTGGACAATTCGTGTCTTGCCTAATAACAATCAGCTCGTCGATCCCACCTTTGTTGATACGTTGAGTCCGAACCAAACGTATGTCAATGGCAGCGCCGTCCTACGCGATGAGACAGGTAATATTATTCCCGTCAATACGAGCGTGAATGGTAATCAATTGACGTTTAATGCCACAGGGTCGTTTACGTCAGAGTTAGCTTTGACCTACCAAACTAAGACTAACGAACCCACTGGCGACGCAACTTTTGAAAATAATGTCACCTATACTGACAAGAACGGCAACAAGGGATCCGCGACAGCCACGATTTCACGGCCAGTCACCGAACCGGACGTTCCCGAAAATCCAGGTATTTCGGAACCAACAGATCCCGATGAAGATGAGGAACCAGGAGTTACTGAACCGGAAAAACCTGGGACTACCGAACCCGAGAAACCCGGAGTCACCGAACCAGAGAAACCTGGGACTACTGAACCGGAGAAACCCGGGGTCACTGAACCAGAAAAACCTGGGACTACTGAACCGGAGAAACCCGGGGTCACTGAACCAGAAAAGCCGGGTACCGTCTCACCAGAACAGCCGAGTGGTCCTAAGCCCACCAATCCAGGAACCGTAACACCTGAAAAACCAACGGCCGTCACTCCAGCCGTTCCAAATGAGTCGTCTCCATCGACCCCCGAACCAAGCGTCAGTGGTAATCTGTCAGCACCTGCCAATCCAGCGACAAATTCGACTAACACGACCGCCACAACGGTTCCGGCAACTAATCCCTTACCAGCATCGGCAGCTACAGCTTTTGCAGGCTCAGCACCGATGAATAAGTCGTTGCCACAAACTAACGAACACTCGGCAAGTTGGTCAGTAGCTATCGGTCTCGCCTTATTGATTGGATTACTCGGTAGCGCTTTTGTCCTGACACGCCGAACTAAGCATCGGCATTCATAATTAGCTTGTCACACCGTCAAAAAAATGAGCTGCTCACGTCGCGTTGAACTGACGATCAACGGTGTGAGTAGCTCATTTTTTATAATTTCAACTTGCTGCTAGTAACACTGCGCGATACTTTGTTAGTCGGTCTCACGATCTAGTTGCTCCAGCGCCGTTTTTAATTGTGCTTGCGCACTCGCATCCAGTGAGGGATACGCTAATGGCAATTCCGACAGGCGTTGATTGATGATTTCCGAAACACAGAGCCGCGAATACCACTTACTATCCGACGGAATGACGTACCACGGTGTCGCTTTAGTAGCCGTCTTGGTGATAGCATCATCATAAGCACGCTGATAATCATCCCAATACTGCCGTTCCTGAATATCGGCAGCTGAGAATTTCCAGTTGTGACTTGGAATTTCAATACGGCGAATAAAACGTTGCTTCTGTTCCGCCTTTGACATGTGTAAGAAGAACTTGAGCACTAAGTAGCCGTTGTGTTGCAAGTAATCTTCAAAGTACCGAAGATCGTTAAAACGACGTTCAAAAAAAGCATCATCCACTTGTTTCTTATCGTTAATCTCACCGACGTGCTCATTCACAATAATTTCCGGATGGACTCGACTAACAAGTACGTCTTCATAATACGACCGATTGAAGATCCCAATCATGCCGCGTTTGGGGACCCGATCATGAATTCGCCATAAATAATCATGCGCAATTTCTTTAGTAGTTGGTTGCTTGAACGATGTGACTTCACAGCCTTGGGGGTTGACCCCACTCATGATATGGCGAATCATACTGTCCTTACCCGCCGCATCCATCGCCTGAAAAATGACTAAAACACCAAATCGGTCTTGTGCATATAACTTACCTTGCAGTTCAGTCAGTTGCTTAATATTCTTGGCGATTTGCGCCTTGATGACCTTTTCGTCTTCAAATTCTGGATCAACCGCCGTTGCTAATTTAGTTAATCCTAATTTTTGCTTTCCAGTATATCGGTAGTGCTTTTCAAAATTCACGTTCTAGCTTCCCCTCAATATTATCGATAATCAACTAATGTCGCTAGCGGTTGATGATCTGCTGGCTTGCCAGCAACGGCCGCTTTGCCAATTGAAACGAGCAATAGTGGCCGATACCGCTGGGCGTCAAGTTCCAAAATAGACGTGAATCCGGCAGCATCAAACCCGGTCATCGGATTCGTATCAAAGCCATGATCTTTAGCCACTAACATAAATTGCATCGCAATCAGGCCAGCATCTAGGGCGCCAATGGTCTCGTCACCAGTATCAAATTGTTGCCCCTGACTGGCCTGAAACGCTGGCGCTTGGTGTTGGTTTTCACGATCCAGCACAAATAAGACGACGGCACTGGCCGTAGTTAACTGACTGGTATTACCAGTCGCGGCACACAACCGTTGTCGCAAGGCTGCATCCTCAATCACCAACGCCCGAATCGGTTGTTGATTCAATGCGGTTGGTGCCAAAAATGCGGTCTGTAACATCGCGGCCATTTCTTCACGCCCAATTTTAGTTTGGCCGTCATATTGCCGAACCGAATGGCGCGCATTCATGATTGCTTCTAATGGACTATTCGTCGTCATCAGCTTCACCTTCCTTAATTGTCAGTATAAAACAGCCTTCAACATTTCGCCAGTAAGCGTGGTCGTGAAATATTTCCGAACATTTTTCTGTTCAATGTTAATTTAATTCGCCGCTAGCCGTTGTCAGCATCAGCTGAAACGTTTACAATTAAAACATAGCTTTATAGCGCTTCAGACCTAATCAGGGAGGATGTTTTACATGGCAAAACGTAAAATGATTTTAGACTTAGACACCGGGATTGACGACGCAATGGCCATTGCCTACGCAGTCGGTGCACCCGACGTTGATTTAATTGGGATTATCAGTTCTTATGGGAACTGCCTAGTGGATCAGGCGGCGATTAACAGTTTACAAATTCTAGAACTACTAGGTGCCACTGACGTACCCGTCTTTCTAGGTGAACCCCACTCCAGTACGACGGAACACTTTGACGTTATGCCGATTTCACAGCAGATTCATGGCATGAACGGTATCGGCGACGTGAACCTTCCTGAACCGAAACGCGCCGTGGAAAAGCAGTCCGGTGTCGACTTCTTAATTGATGCCGTTCACCAATATGGCGCCGATCTGACCCTAGTGCCAACCGGTCCCTTAACCAACTTGGCCGAAGCACTCGAAAAAGCACCAGACATTGCCAGCACCATTGGTAATGTGACCTTAATGGGTGGTGCACTGACTGTTCCAGGTAATGTCAGTCACTACGCTGAAGCCAATATTAATCAAGATGCCGAAGCGGCCAACGCCGTCTTCACCAGTACGATGCCTCTTACGATGGTCGGACTCGACGTAACGTTACGGACATTATTAACCAAGACTGAAACACAACAATGGCGGGACTTAAAGACAACTGCGGGCGAAAAATTTGCTGACATTGTTGACTATTACATTGCGGCTTACGATATTACGAGTCCTGACTTACACGGTTGTGCCTTACACGATCCACTGGCAGTCGGCGTTTCACTCGATCCAAGTTTTGTCACCACGTTAGACCTGAATATGTACGTCCAGGCTAGTGGTGAAGATTATGGCCGGACAATTGGTGACCCTGCGCGACTCAATGACCCAACTAACGTCACGGTTGCGTTAACGGTCGACAAGGATCGTTATTTGAAGACATTCATGAATTACCTGACGACATTATTTAAAGCCCATTAGTTATATTTCATCATGGCAACCGGATCACAGAAGTTCGCTTCCGTGATCCGGTTGTTATTATTTATTTACAAGTCTGCTAATTTTTCATTTTTCCCCGGCAATTTATGTTAAATTAGCAGTATCACCATTCAGAAAGTAGGTATCGCCATGGCACAAAAATATTACGCTGTTCGTAAGGGACGCCAACCTGGTATTTACCGCACCTGGCCCGAAACTCAAAAGCAAGTTAGCGGTTATCCACAAGCACAGTACAAGAGCTTCACAAGCGAGAAAGACGCTCAGGATTTTATGGCTGGTAAGGCCCCAGCTCACTCAAAATCAATATCTAATCAAGCGCCGGTCAACGCAGCCATTACTGTTTATACTGATGGCGGTTCGCGAAATACCGGAAACGTTGCCGGTCAGCACGTGCACCAAGATGATAAGGCTGCCTGGGCTTATCGGATTGAAATGCCCGACCAACTCGTCACTGACTCTGCCGGCGAATGGGGTGCCACCAATAATCGCATGGAAATCATGGCCTTCTTACGAGCTCTTGAACAATTGCAACAGCTTGGCCAAACTAAGACTGGGATTTTGTTCGTACTTGATTCACAGTATGTCCTCAACGCAGTCACTAAGGGCTGGCTGGCTGGTTGGAAACGACGCGGCTGGAAACGCAGCAATGGTCCGTTAGTTAACGCTGAGTTATGGCGTGAAGTCGACCGGTTGCTTCCAGCATTCACTGCACTTAATTACCGCTGGACTAAGGGCCACGCTACCAATCAGGGCAATGTCTTTGTCGATCATTTGTTGAATCAAACTATGGATCAAATGCACGCTGGTCAGCCGGCCCAAGCCTCGACTGGTGCTAAAATTAGTCCACAGCCAGCTAAAACTAGTGTGCCACAGCCGACTATGTCGAACCCAACACCAACTAAGTCTAATCAATCGGCCACTGTACGCTCGACACCAGCTGAAAAAAAGCCAGTTGATCCCGAACAAGTCGCCCGTTCAGTAGCGGCGATCAAGAAGATGCTACGCGATAACTAATCAAAAACTGTGACCCCAACATACTGATTGCTGGAACCGAATTCCGCAAGTCAACTGTTTGGATCACAGTTTTATTTCATTAAAATTTATAGCCAACCAATTTTTTTTAGTCCATTGGCGATGCCATCGTGATCACA
>SKER01002929.1_pt1 | contig 10347 bp, 9 predicted proteins | sample 4826961 | NCBI WGS metagenome assembly SKER01 (sample SAMN11008804, study PRJNA524170) | human gut metagenome | biome: Human fecal sample; material: Feces; isolation source: fecal sample from pouch patient p47 | host: Homo sapiens | place: Israel: Tel-Aviv | collected 2016-11-16
GGACGTTCTGCAATGGATGTTTACTGTAAAGCATTCTATCAAGAGATGTCACGTTCTCATCAACCAATAATTAATTGGTCAGTGCTATTTATTTCAGCTTAGTGGCTAACTTATTCTTGAAATTTAGAATTCATTCTTAATGAACGGCATCACCGGGAAGATCAAACTCATCCCTAAGCAAATCAGGAATTCGCAAAAAATCACAACATAGATGATTCGTTTAATCTCTTTTGACATCGTCAGTCCCTCCATAATAGTAATTTATCTCTCTTAAGTCACAATGAAATCACTCTATCATTTTTCCAAAGAAAAAAGCAACCAATAACCGTTCGACAGTCATTGGTTGCTAATTTAGTTATTTAATTATGGAGTGAGGTTAAATTAATCACTACCATGGGAAACAAGTTAAGAAGGTTGCAAAGCTGAAAAATACTCCAGGGAAGTTAGCCCAGAAGACTGGCCAGTCCCGATCCTTCTTAAAGTAAGCGTAGATACTCCACAGTGAGCAGTTCACACCGGCAACGAATGGTTGCAGTGGTGCACCATAATTACCGTGCAAATTATTGATAATCTGAGCAATGTATGAAACATACATTAAAATAGCGATAACTGAGGCAATCCGGCCCAGCCAGGAGATGAATTTTGACTCATTCATTTGAATTTGATCCTTTCTTTTTTCAGCACGGTTTTGAATTAAGCTTCTTCGCCAGCAACCTTAACAATGGCTTTTGAAATGCCACCAAGCTTGCCAGAAACAAAGTCTTCAACATGGGCAAAGTCTAATACGTTGGAAATTAATGGCAGTGGATCGACATCGCCAGATTGTAATAAGGCAATGGAATCTTCAAAAGTGTAAGGGTTGATAAAGGTTCCTTGAATGGTTAATTGCTTTTGGTAAACCTTGTAAGTATTAACCTTGAATGTTGAGTCAGGGTTACCGACACCGAACATCAGGACTTGACCACCACGACGAGCTGCTTCAACGGCCTGCTCCTGAGTTTGTGGCAAACCAACGGCTTCAACCACAATGTCGTAAGAATCGTTCTTAACTTCTTCAGGATGAGTCAGGTTGTTGATCGTCTTGAAGCCAAAGTGCTTCCGGTTGTTTGCCAACTTGTCATCAGAAGTTCCGGCAAGGGTAACTTCACGAACACCACGAGCCTTCAAGATTTGGCAAATCAATTGACCTTCAAAGCCATCACCAATAATCAAAGCATTTTGGTATGGGTGAGTTGTCAAAAGATCAACGGCGTGCATTGCACAAGAAATTGGTTCAATGACAGCAGCTGCTTCCAAGGAAACATTATCTGGAACATGGTAAACAACTTCTTCGGGTGCAGTGAAGTAATCTTCAAAGCCACCATCACGGGTAACACCCACAGCATCCAAGTGTTCACATAATTCTGGACGAGAAGTCCGGCAGTAATAGCACTTGTGACAGTAAATGTTAGGGTCAACGCTGACCCGGTCACCAACCTTGAAATCTTCAACGTCGGAACCAACTGCTGCGATTACCCCAGAGTTTTCGTGACCTAATACGATTGGTGGAACCGCATCAGCAGAGCCTGGCAAACCATTGTAGAGGGCCTTATCAGTCCCACAAATACCAGCCCAAGCAGTGTGGACTAAGACCTCGTTTGGTTTTGGTTCCGGCTTCTTATAATTGTCATCGATTTCAAGCTGTTTCTTTCCAGTCATTACTAAAGCTTTCATTGATAAATTCCTCCTAATCAAATCTGCCTACCTAAAGGTCAATAATCATTAGCCTTTAACAACTTCACAAAATTCAATTGTTTCGTTGTTAGGGCCCAAAATATTAAAGAACTTGATACCATGCTTCCAGTAATCAAGGTGTTGGACTTCGTCTTCCTTGACGTTGTAACCCTCTTCCTTGGCAGCCTTGAATGCTCCATCGGCATCTTCAACATTTAATGAAATGTGATTGATTGCCCCAGTCTTCTTAACAGCACCATCACTGTCCCAAATTTCAAGCATCAAGTGACCTGCCTTCATGAAGGCAACTTGGTGTCCTTGGTCATCAGTATCAAAGCGGCCTTGTTCCTTAAAGCCTAAGCCTTCCCAGAATGCAACCGTCTTCTTTAAATCTTCTGCTGGAATCCCAACGTGCGCTAAATCATCATAGTAACCAGCTAAACTCTTATTAAATGCCATTCTCTTCCATCTCCAATTAATTAATTTGTGGCGGCCTTTAATGCCAAAGCAAAGTCCCCAATGGTTGCGGAACCATTATGTTGGGCTAACGGCATGGTAATGTATTTATCCACATCACCAACTTCAACGTAGTCATTTAGCAGCTTCTTGAATTCACGACGAACTTTCTTCAAGAATTCTTCACTAACAACCCCGCCGCCAAAGACAATTTGTCCAGGGCGGAACATCAGGGTAGCGTTTAATGCTGCTTGGGCAACATAGTAAGCCATGATATCCCAAACATGGTCAGTCAAAGGAACATCCTGTCCTTTTTTACCGACTCGGGCTTCAAAGGTTGGGCCGGATACTAAACCTTCTAGGCAATCGCCATGGAAAGGACAGATCCCCTTGAAGTTCATATCATCAGGGTGGCGTTTAACCCGAATATGACCCATTTCGGGGTGGCCCATTTCACCAACAAAGTGACCATGAATCACACATCCAGCACCAACTCCCGTGCCGACCGTGTAATAAACCAGCGAATCGATGCGCTTGTTAAATAGAGTTGACAGAACATATTCCCCATAAGCTGAGCCATTAACATCAGTAGTCCAGGCAATTGGAATATTAAAGTGCCTCTTAAAAGGACCAACAAAGTCAGTGTTTGACCAGCCTTTCTTCGGCGTATTGGTAATATATCCATATTTTGGTGAACTCTTGCGAATTTCAATTGGTCCAAATGAAGCAATCCCAATTGCTGATAAATCATCTTTATACTGATCAAACCATTCGATGCACTTTTGTAAAGTTTCTTCAGGAGTGGTTGTTGGAATATGAATAGAATCTTGAATTTGATAATTAATGTTACCAACGGCACAAACAAACTTTGTACCACCAGCTTCAATACTTCCTAATAACATTGCCTATTCTCCTTACTTATTTTCTTCCATTTCCTTACGCAGCTTATCGCCAACTTCTTCGTAACCAGGCTTGCCTAACAGGCCAAACATGTTTACCTTGTAAGCTTCAACCCCTGGCTGGTTGAATGGGTTAATCCCGTTCAGATAACCAGAAATGGCCATCGCCACTTCAAAGAAGTAAATCAAGTAACCCAGAGTGAATTCGTCTTCTTCTGGAATGTGAACCGTCATTACTGGAACACCACCAGCAGTGTGGGCAGCGACGACGGCTTGGTAAGCCTTGGTATTAGCGAAGTCCATCGTCTTACCTTCCAAGTAGCCTAAGCCATCCAGGTTGTCAGGTTCACTTGGAATTTCCATGTCATAGTTTGGCTTGTCCAACTTAACAACCGTTTCCATCAGGAAACGCCGACCTTCTTGAATGTATTGGCCAAGGGAGTGCAAGTCAGTGGTGAAGTTAGCGCTGGATGGGTAGATCCCTTTGTGATCCTTACCTTCAGATTCACCAGCCAATTGCTTCCACCATTCCGCAAACATCGTCATGTTTGGTTCGTAGTTTTCCAACAATTCAGTTTCAAAGCCCTTCCGGTACAAGATGTTCCGGTAAGCAGCGTATTGGTAAGCTTCGTTGTTCTCAAGCTTTGGATCCGTGTAGTCATGTTCAGCTTGAGCAGCACCCGCCATCAATTTATCGATGTTTCCACCAGAAACGGCAATTGGCAACAGACCAACTGGTGACAGAACGGAGTAACGGCCACCAATGCCATCCTGGATAACAAAACTTTCGTAACCGTGAGCGTCAGCTTCGGTCTTCAAAGCACCCTTAGCCATATCAGTCGTCGCGTAAATCCGCTTGTTAGCTTCGGCTTCGCCATACTTCTTAATCAAAAGATTCTTGAAAATCCGGAAAGCAATTGATGGTTCCGTCGTTGTCCCTGACTTCGATACCACGTTGACAGAGAAGTCCTTGTCCCCGATCAATTGAATCAGATCGTGAACGTAAGTGGAGCTTAAAGAGTTCCCAGCAAAGAGAACCAATGGGTATTTACGGTCTGATGCCTTTTGAGCTTGGTAGAACGTGTTGTGCAGGAAGTCGACCGCCATCCGGGCACCTAAGTAAGAGCCCCCAATACCGATGACAACTAAAATATCAGAGTCAGATTGGATCTTCTTGGCAGCCGCCTTGATCCGGGCAAATTCTTCCTTATCATAATCAGATGGCAAGTGGAGCCAGTCACGGAAGTCAGCGCCAGCACCAGTCCCGTTACGTAATTCATCATCTGCTGCAGTAACCATGACCTGCATTTCGCCTAATTCATTTTTATTAACGAATTTCTTTAAGCCGGTTTTATCAAAACTAATGTGATTCACTATTAACAGCTTCTTTCTTTAATAAATGATACATTTTGATCATATCCTAATATGAATCCGTTTTCAATTAAAATTCAACACTTACCGATAATTTGCCCAAATAATGAATAAAAAAACGCACTAGATACAATTTGTGTCTAGTGCGAACTTTTTAAGCAAAGGTAGTAGCAATACTACCAATAACAATCAAGACAATGCCCCAAACAGTGTAGGTCATTTCACGGTGACTCTTTTGCTCATGTAGTACCCAAACACCGCCGAATGTAGCGATAATCACGTTTAACTGGGTAAAGATAAATGCTTGAGTAACTCCCAAGGCTTTAGCTGAAAAGATGTAGGCAAATGCCGCAATTCCCCATGATAAGCCCCCAAGGATATTCAGGTATTGTTCTTTTTGCTTAAATGAACCAGCATTGCCGGAGAACACAGCATACAGAACAGAGCCTAACAGGATTCCTAACATTTCTGGCAGAAAAATTCCTTGAGCACTTTCGTTAGCAACTACAGGGATCTTGGGGAATGCAGAGTAGACCCAGTAACCAATCGTCGTTACCAATAGGAAGATAAAGTTACTCGTCGTAACCTTCTTATCAGAAGTTCCATCAGAAACTGAAGTCATCAATGCCCCGATCACAACGATTGCCAATGCAATAAACCCAATCGTCAAAGCGCGGGCACTGTGCCATTCACCAAAAATAATTACCCCAATTAACGAGTTACCAACCAACTGCAACACAGTTGAAAGAGGCATGGTATTTGAAACACCCATCCGCTTAAAGGAAACGAATTGACCAATCTGACCAATCGTCCATAACGCACCACATAATACTGAGAACCAGAATGCAGTTGTTGAAACACTTGGCTGGGTAACAATGTAGGCAATTAAACCAATAATAGTTGCCCCAGCACCAATTCCAAACATTTGGTTAACAGCGGAGCCACCAACTTTACCGGTAATCAGTGGCATCAGCCCCCAACCTAATGCTGGAATTAAAGCAAGTAAATAAACCATAATAATTTCTCTCCAATCGAATATCAATTCAGATTACGAATGAATATTATAGGGGATTGCAAACGTTTACACAAGACTTTTCACTAATTTTTTTACTGGTAAAATAGCTGTTTTTACTAATATTCAAGAACAGAAAGCGCTATATAAAATATTGGTATAGTTGTGAAATCACTTATTTTGCGCTTTTAAATGAGGGGCATACTCACGATCAGGAAAGTAAACAGTAAAAGTCGTTCCTTCATGTAAGGTGGATTTTACCTTAATTGATCCACCATGTAATTGAACAAGCTGATGCACAATTGCTAACCCTAAACCAGATTCACCTTTGGTTGTCGATCGAGATGGGTCCGCCTTATAAAAGCGGTCCCAAATATTAGCCACTTGGTCTTTAGTCATCCCCAGGCCATCATCAGTAACGACAAACTGACTCCCCTTCTCCAGGTGGCGGCCACTAATGTGAATAGTGCCGTGGCTTGTAAACTGAATGGCATTCTGAATTAAATTAAACATAATTTGTACGAAACGATCATAGTCTGCATAAACACGTAATGCTTGAGGAACGGTTAGTTTTAATTGGTCATTCTGTTCATGGGCCTTCTTCTGTAGTTGATCAATGAGATTATGCAGGGCCGCAGAGGCGTCAAAGACCTTTCGTTCCATTGAGATCTGGTTAGTGCGAATTTTTTCATAGTCAAGATTATCGTTGACTAACCGGATAAGCCGTTGTGTATCATTGCGCATTAATTCAATACTGTGTTGCTTATCTTCTTCTGGAATAGCATCATACTGCAACCCTTCCAGGATCCCATTAATTGTCGTTAATGGTGTTCGCATTTCATGGGCAGCATCTGCCATAAATTGACGTCGTCGTTCCTCCTGCCGGCGAATTTCTTTTTCTGATTCTCGGAGCGAAACCGTCATCTGATTGAAGCTCCGTGAAAGATCATCGATTTCATCGTTACTGCGAACAGGAACATGAACATCGTAATTTCCCTTGGTAACTTGTTTGGTAGCTTTCCGTAAACGTTCAATTCGACTAGTAATCGCATGAGCCAAGAAATACGAAAGGATAATGGTAACAACACATCCAATTATTAGTGAAAGCAATAGGTTAATTTTCGTCTGATGCAGGTTCTCCTGAATAACTGACAAAAAGGTTCCAATCGACACAACAGCAATCAGCTTGTGGTGGTAGAAATACGGACGCAGCACCTCAGTCATTCCTGTCCCATTCTTGGAATTCGCCTTAATACGTGGATTAGCCGTCTTCAGGTAAATTGTTTTACCCTTTTTCAGACGCTGCCATTCACCTTTTGATATAGAAGGCGTATAACCGCTATTAATAAAGATTTGTTTCTTCGACATATCAAAGATCGCAAAATGGATCTTTTGATCGGAAAGGAGTGCCGCGTTAGCAGCAAGCGATTCATTAGCGAATCCTTCAAACGAATGGTCATTCACATCATAGCGAATTGCATCTTCCACCAAACTATCTGAATAATTTTGCAATTGTTGCCAGGTGTTTTGATAGAGTGTTCGGTTGGTGGCATGAATAAAGGCTGATGCCAATACGATCATTAAAGCAGTTATGGCGATCGTGAAGGATAACATTAGTCGATAAATTAGTTTCATTGTGCTTGTCCTTCATCATCAAACTTATAGCCAACACCCCAAACCGTTTGAATAACTTGTGGGCCCACTTTCTCTAATTTTTGACGAAGCTTTTTGATATGTGCATCAACTGTCCGCTCATCACCATAGTATTCATAATCCCATACTAATTGAAGAAGATGAGATCGGGTAAATACCTGTCGAGGCTTAGAGGCAAGAGTCTTTAATAAGTCAAACTCCTTGGGTGTTAAGTCAGTAATTGGCTGGTCATATAAATATACTTCACGAGTCTTTGTATTCATTTTAAAATGCTTTGTTTCCACATCGAAAGATGATGATTGCTTGTTTACATCATCATGGGCGCTTAAAGCACTCCGTCGATAAAGGGCCTTAATTCGGGCAATTAAGGTAATTGGGCTAAATGGTTTAGTGACGTAGTCGTCTGCCCCAATCTCTAGGCCGAGTACCTGATCACTTTCCGTATCCCGTGCCGTCAACATGATCAATGGCACAGTTGGTGAAATTCGACGGATATCGGCAGCAACTTGCATTCCGTCCTTCTTAGGTAAGTTTAGGTCAAGCAAAATGATATCCCATTTTTGGGAGTCATTTTTAAACTTGTCTTCCGCTTGTAGTCCATCATATGCGAAGGTAACCTGCCACTGTTCTTTTTTAAAAAACATTTCCATCATTTCACAAACGGAATGGTTATCTTCAACCATTAGAATGTTCATAAACATACTTCCTTTATTTTATTTCTCAGTTATTTTCCCTTAGTGTAACATTCATCTCTGTCTAACACCCATAATTGTTGTAAGAAGTAATCATATCATTTTACTAAATTACACTTTTTCAAAATGTTATATAAAGTTAGTAAAAGCAGTCTAGTATCGAATTAATTAATTGCTCTTTTAATCTTCCTAATAAAATCACTACCATAAGAGTCTGCAATTTAATGAAACAAAGTGTGTTTCAAAATTTAATAATACAAAGCCAACTAATGCAGCGCATAAAAAATGGCCGAGAAATTTCCCGGCCACCCTTAATGAGGTATTACGTGATTAATCCTTGCGCTTCATACCAGCAACAGTTAAACCAAACATTGCCATCATGGCACCAAATATAATAGCACCAACTGCATATTGATCACCAGTCTGTGGTAATTGAATATTATTGTCATTCTTATCCACTTTAGTTATTGTAGCTAGCACTGTTTGGTTAGCATTCTTTACACTGTCCAAAACTGAACTATCAGTGGCACTAGTGGCTGCACTGGATCTTTGCTTTGTTGCTGATGATGCCGCACTCGTAGCTGCACTGGAACTTGGCTTCGTTGCGGTTGACGCCGCACTGGTTGCCGCACTAGAACTTGGCTTCGTTGCGGTTGACGCCGCACTGGATGACGGCTGATGAGCAGCCTCAACTTTGGCTAGTTGGTCTTGGGCTGCTTTTAAGTGCTGCTTAGCTGTAACAAGCTTTGCTTGCTCGGCATTAAGCTTATTTTGCGCCTTTTTCAAAGCAACTGCTGCTTCTGCAGCTTTATTATTGGCGCTATTAAGATTTGCCTTAGCAACGTCAACATCCTTTTGTAATTGATCCGGCGTTTTTTCATCCTGCATCTTTTGTAACTTTGTCTGATCTTTATTTAATTGCTGCTTAGCAGTCAGCAAATTCTGCTGAGCGGTCTGAACTTTATTCCGACTTTGAGTTAATTCATCTGTAATTTTAGCTAACTGTTTTTTAGCTACAGATAATTTGTTTCTTGCCTCTTCTGCTTTTTTAGCATCTTGTGCCGAGCTTTCATATGGGTTATCAATTACAGTTTTAATCCCTTTTGCTGCTTGCTTTGCTTTTTCAGCAGACGAGTGAGCGTTAGCAAAATCTGCAGAGGAGAACTGCATAAAATGAGTAACATGACCAGGAATACCGCGAGTATTATCAAAAGACAGGCTAGTCCCTACATAATCGTTTCCACCGTTATTATATAGGCCAATCATCGCTTCAGCATGTCCCATTTGACTATTGCTATCGTTAAATAGCATCCCGGCAATTGCATCAACCACCATCTTTTTAGCATCTGCCATGGACACAATATTAGTATAATTTGAGTCCCAACCTTCATTCAGGCTTTCCCCATATTCGTTGACAGGTGCAGAATACTTGTCAGCGTTAGTTGCATCATTAGCAGTCAAACCATAATCAAATGCTGCTTTCTTCAAGGCATAAATATAGTGACCAATTCTATTAGGCTGATCTTTATTATAAATGTCACTAACTTCTTTAGCTTCGCCAATTAATCCTTCAGTTACAACAGCTTTTCCAGTGAGATTACTGATTCCTAATTCATTCCGTAAATTATTCATCACTGCTGCAGCAAATTGCGATAATTCTTTAACTTGCGCAGTTGTCATTGCACGTAAGTCTACTTTTGCATTCTGATCAGTTGCTGATGAATCTTGCCAATTGACCTTTTGTTGTGTTGACATGGCATTCTCCCAGTTTTGAAATTCTGAAAGATTTTGAAATTCTGAAGACCTCCAGGAGCCAGTTGCTAAAATACGGTTCACTGCTTTCACAAATGCTTGAGTTGTACTCTTTTGATCCTCAGTGAAGTTAAACTCTGGTAGTGTTTCGCCAGACTGATCAACCTGTTTTTGAAGGGCATTAACAGATTGCTGAGCTGTACTTTGTGCACTAACCTTTGCCTTAACATCAGCATTTGCTGAATCAAGATTTTGTTGAGCAACTTGTTGCTTATGTTGATCGCTTTGAACTGTTTGCTTTAACTGATCAATATCAGCTTGCGTGTGTCCTGCCTTCTGCGCTTGCGTAGCAACATTTAACTTATTTTGAGCAGTTTTTACGGCAACCTGTGCCTCGCTATTAGCATTCTGCGCCTGAAGTACTGCCTTTTGAGCATGATCAACATTATTTTGTGCATTATTAACGTTATTCTCTTGCGTTTTAACCGCTTGCTGTGCAGCCTGAAGGTCACCATTATTTGCGATAGCAGTTAAAGAAGTTTGATTTCCTGTAGCTGCATGCACATTTCCTTGCGCAGCAACAATACCAAATGATGTCACAGCAATAGTTGCTACTAACCATTTCTTACCAGCTTTATAAAGCTTCTTATGTTCTTTCATTAATAAATCCTCGGTGGATTATAGAATGAAGTTAGCCACCTAATTGGTGGTAAATGCAAAAACGCCATTCGGCGTGACATCAGGTATCATATTAAGTGAATCAAACCTATATGAAAGGATGTCCGTCAAATGACGCACT
>SKER01002934.1_pt1 | contig 10334 bp, 6 predicted proteins | sample 4826961 | NCBI WGS metagenome assembly SKER01 (sample SAMN11008804, study PRJNA524170) | human gut metagenome | biome: Human fecal sample; material: Feces; isolation source: fecal sample from pouch patient p47 | host: Homo sapiens | place: Israel: Tel-Aviv | collected 2016-11-16
GGTCCTGCGCGCAGCTTCGACGAGCTGCTCGTCCGGGGTGCTCCACGCGCCGTCTATGCGGGCGGCGTTCGCCTGGGCGATGCGCTCGCTTAGGCTTTTGCGGTCAGCCGCTTCGCTCTGACTTGCGTGTTCGCTTGTTTTGTTCGAGCTTGCGCGGGCGATTTGCTCGCTCAGGCTTTTGCGCACGTTCATTTCGCTCATCTTTGTTCCTTTCTTAGGCTGCAGCGCCGGAATCGCTGTCCAGGTTGTCGGTGTCGAACAGCGTATCGACCCAGATCTCGTCGTCCGGCCCCGGCGCGGGAAGGAAGTCAAGATCGTCGTCTGTGCAGGTCGAAAACGCTTTGTGAATCTCCGGCGCCTCCTGGCTCGCAGCGAATTCCCGGGTTGCGGACGTCTCGCAATCCTCAAACGCTTCCCAATCTCCGGGCATCTCGCAACTCGCGACAAACTCCCGATACCGCGGGTGCTGCTCGAGCGCATAAGCGGGTTCGCATATGCCGCGGCGGCTTCGCTCGAATAGCCACCAGTTTCCGGCCGGCGTCTCGAGAAGCGTCGAAGGCAGCTTGTTGGCACGCAACGCGAAATACTTCGCCGTCCGCTCGTCTTGGAAGCCCAGTACCAGGTGGCGGTCGCAGTTGCCGATGATCGAGTTCGCCACCGCCTGGTCGTAGCGCGCCTCAAGCTGGCTGACCGTTTGGCAGATGATGGTGCAGCTGACCTCGCGGCTGCGGATGACGGAAAGCACGTCGTCGAAGCCGGGCAGCGTCAGGTTCGCAAAATCGTCCAACATGAAGCGAACGGGCACAGGCAGACGCCCGCCATCGCAGCGCGTGTCTGCGAAATCGCACAGGCTTGAGAACGCTTGGCGAATGAAAAGGCTGGTCAGGGGCGCCAAACTGCGGTCCATGTCATCCATGGTCACGAACAGCGCGCGCCGTTCGCGCCCAAGGTCGCAAAAGTCGATTTGCTGCACCTTGCGAAACGACGCAAGCGCCCCGTCGAACGTCAACGGCAGCAGGTTTGCGGCGATGATGCCCATAATGCTCGAGTGCATCTTGTCGGCGCGTACTGTGCTCCGTGCGCGGCGGAACAGCGAAGCCGCGTAGCTATCGGGGTCCTGCTTGGAAAGGTCGGCGAACAGCGCTTCGGCGTTGCCTTCGCACGCCTGCTCGTACACGCTCACCACCGACGCCATGTTCCATTCGCGATCGGGCAGCGCCTCGAACACATAGGCGATGTAGCTGGCAACGTAGTTGGCCGCCGCGCCCGCCCAGAACGGGTCGTCGCCCATGTCCGCACGAGGGAACAGCGCGCTGGCGATCGCGATGATGTCCTGCGCAAGAGGGCGACCTTTGCGCCAGCGAACGTGGTGAAGCGGGTCGTAGCCGATCTCGCCGTCCATGGTGGTGAAGTCAAGGCGGTCGACGACGTACCCATGGGCCCGCAAAAACGGCGCCATCTCGTCATATAGGCGGCCCTTGGAGTCGAGCACGATGTAGGAACCCTCGCACTGCAGCAGGTTGGGCTTCAGGAAATTGCGCGTTTTGCCCGATCCGGAACAGCCCAGAACGAGCACGTTGTTGTTGAGGCCGGGCGCCCACGAGTCCATGCTCGCGGCGTGTCCGGAGGTGAGGATGAGCTGCCCCGCGTAGGCGGCGCGGGCATTCGCACGGTTGTCTATCATGGCTGCTTTCGCTTTCTACTACGGGTTTGCGCTGGTGAATGGGGTGTGGGGAAGGGGCTGCCGCGCCCGCGATAGGAGGAGACATCCCGTAACGGTGGCCGATTGCTAGGCCCGGGACACGGCAAGCCGCGCTCGCGGCCGACACCCCGTCAAAGCCTGGTGATGACGCGGTCCGCAAGGCCCGCTTCGACGGCTTCTTCCGCTTCGAAATAGGTGTCGGAGGCCGTAAGCTCGAAGACGCGCTCGATCGACATGCCGCTGTGCCGCGCGATGACGCCGGCCGTGATGTCGCGGATGCGCATGAGGTCGTCGCCCGGGCTTTCACGGAAAGCGCGCTGCCGCCGGCGCCGGCGCCGATGAGCGGGTCATGGATCATGACGCGGCTGTGCGGTAGGATCTCACGCTCGTCGCCCGCGATGAACAGCAGCGCTCCCATGCTTGCCGCCATGCCAAGGCAAACGGTGCGGATGGGGCAGCTCACGGCTTGCATGACGTCGTAAAGCGCCAGGCCGGACTGGACTTCACCGCCTGGGCTGTTGATATAAAGCGTGATGGGCGTCGTGGAATCTTGACGCTGAAGATGAAGCAGGCCGCGGATGACGACGGCGCAGGATTCGGCATCCACTGAGGTCATAAGCTCGAGTTCGCGTTGGTCGAGCATCTCGTCGCGGATGTCGAGGCGATTGAGGCCTTCTGCGGTTTCGCGGATGATTTGAGGTTGATAGACGAATGCATATTCGCTCATGACGAGCTCCTTCCGAGGGCGAGACGGGACAACCTAGGACGCAATAGGGAAGGCGCAAATCGGCAGCAAGCTAGCATGAGCTGCCATGCGCAGGGCGTCGCTTATAAGGTTGTATGGGAAAATCCGATGCACGACAGCTGCATCGGCAACTCCTATAGGCGCAAGGCCTATCTGCCAGGAGGCGGGTCTCGCGACCCTCGGGTGCTTAAGCACAGTAGCACACGTCAAAGCAGCACGCAAGTGGGGAAATGAAAAAGTTTCGGACTGCTGTCCGTGCCTGGTATTTACGTCTTCGCGGCGGTTTTCTTGGGAAAAAACTAGGCGGAACCGCTTTCGCGACCCCGCCTTACAAAACCAATAGGTTTTTTTATCTATAAGCATTATTACTTATCGGAACCAACTGTCAATCACTTTTGTTAAAAAAGCCGCGCAAGACCGAATGATGTCGTTAGAAGGCGCAAGGTCCGCCGTCTCGGACAGTTGTTTCTTGAGATTTACCAGGTCAGATGCTGCTTTTCTTTTTCCTGACCCCTCAGGCACGAGTTTCGTGTGAAGGTACATGAGCGTTACAATCTGCCTGATGCGGGGATTCCTCATCCTGCCCGTTCTGACTCGATGCGAGATGCCTGCTTGGGCCAAGGCGGACAATACCGCTGAGTCGGTACCGACGGTTGTGTCAACTACGGCGATTCCGTTTAGCATGTCCGACGAGTGAGCACAGGCGTTTCTCACCGACTTGGCTTGGCGCAGCATGTAGTGCTCGTGCCTCATTTCCTCATTGCCCCAACGTTCGGCGCAGTATAGATACAGGTCTATAAAGCTTCCGAACGAAAAAAGCTCCATCAGTACCCAGATGGGCATGTCGGCTGGGCTACCGTATTTTCTGACAAGATCGCCGCAAAACAGGTCGCGACTCATCATGCTGATTTCGCCTTCGCGGCGCCTGCGCTCGCTATGGTTGAGGCTAGCCATGTAATCGCGTGCGATCGTATAGCCGTCTTCGTTATTGCGTTCGGTCGTGATGCGCACCAGCTTCGTCCGCGCTGCGTGTTCCACGTCAAGCGTTAGCGGCAACAGCGCATAGCGCAGGTCGCGGTCGAGCGAGGCGAGTGCTTTCAGGTGCCCGAAGTCGAGGTTGACGTACTGGCCATCGTATTGTCCGCCGATGCGTTTTTCGAAGAGGATCCTGTATGCGGCGATTTTGAAGAAATAGGTGTGGTTGGCGAGGTATTCGGCAGCATCCTTTTCGGAACAGAGCTTGAATGTGACGCCCTTCGACTTAAGATGCTCGATCTGCTGGTTGGTTGTGAGCAGGGCCTTGCGCTGCTTGATGCCGTCGGTTTCCGCCATTCCTTTTCCTCTCGCTTCGATGTTCGGGCGATTATACAGGCTTCGTAGCAGAAGGTCTTGCGCTCATCCTTGTAGCGTAGTTTTGCCTGCCTCGCATTTGCATCAGCAAACGTGATTGTTAATTGTTACGGCGCTTTTGCCAAGAGCGGTTGTGCGAATGGCGGCCCCGCGAACGCTCCCGGCGCGCCGTCTCTCATTCGCCTCCTCCCCGTACTCCGAAAGCGGGGGCAATACAAGACTGCAATCGTTGAGCGGAATGGGGTAGGCTGGCACCTGAGGACTGAAGCAGGCCCGCTTCCGCGGTGCCGGCCGGTTCTCGTCACAAATCCCACGTGATGCGTCGGGGGACGCGGGGATGGGACGCATATTCGACCGAACGATCACCTGCCCAGTTGAACGCCAAGGTTGTATTGGAGCCGCCCTTCGGGGCTGCAACCTTGCCGATCATGAACAGGCGAAGCTGCATTGGAGCCGCCCGTAAGGGCTGTAGCTGTGTCTTTTCGAATCCGGGCTGGGGTTGATCATCTCGTTCACAGGGGTTTGCGATACCCCTTTCTCGGTCTGCGCAACGATTCGGGGGAATCTTGCGCTGCTCAGCTTGATTTGAACTGCGCCGCGTCGCTCAAACGTGGGGAAATCCTATATCACCTGCTGCGTTTTCGCAGTTCTCTTTCCAAAGGAGAATGTCATGGCTATTTCCACCGAGATCGTCGGGAAGACCTTTGGCCCGTTCGTGCGCGATTACACCTTCAAGGACCTTGAGATTTGCGCGCTTGGTTGCGGCGCCGGCTGGGACGGCCGCGTGGACCTGGAGTACGTCAACGAGGGCGACGCCAAGAACCCGGACCTGAAGGTTCTGCCCATCTTCGCCGTGCCGCTGACCGTCAACGAGGAGATGACCACCACCCTCGACTACGGCTTCGACTACTCCGGCTCGCTGCACTACGGCATCGACGTGCACTTCCATGCGCCGTTCAAGATGAACGACCACATCGAGACGTTCGTCACCCAGGAGGCAATTTGGGACCGCGGCGAGGGTCGAGGCTCGCTGTCCAAGCAGGTCGGCAAGTCGTACTCCGCTGACGGCACCCATCTGTGCACGGTCGACACCTACGACTGCTGCATCTATGACGGCGGTTGGGGCGGCGAGCAGCCGCCGAGGGACTCCGTGGAGTACCCCGACCGCGAGCCCGATTTCACGTACGAGGAAACCTACGGCTACAACTGGCCGCTCGTGTATCGCTTGATGGGCGACTGGCATCAGCAGCACATCGACTGGTCCTACACCGAGCAGACCGGCCTTGAGCGCCCCATCGCCCACGGCGTCAGCAGCGCCGGCGTGGCCATGCGCCACGTCATCTCCCTGCTGTTCCCGGGCCATCCCGAGGCGATGACGCGCTTCAAGTGCCGCTTCACCTCCCCGGTGCTGCCGGGCGTGCGCCTGCGCACCATCGTGTGGAAGACCGCCGAGGGCGAGGCGAAGTTCCGCATGGTCAACGCCGACGCGCCCGACTCCAAGCCGTTCCTGAACCACGGCATCGTCGAGTGGGACCCCGCTCGCGCCTAGCGGTTTTGCGCCGCAGCCGAGCGGCGGTTGGCCGAGCGGCCGATCGATGCCGGGTATGCTGATAACGAAGCGGCTCGCCCGGGCGTCGGCTTCGTTTGAACGCGGGCTACGCTTGAAGCGGTAGCGACTTGAGTTTGGTTGCGGCTTGGGAAGATTGGCCGTGAGTTGAGGATAGCTGAGGCCGGGCTTTAACTGCAAACGAAATATGATTTGCAACGTGTGGCAGGGAAGTATCCCTGCCACACGTGTTTTGCCCGACGTTTTGCCGGTAGGTTGCGCTGCATGGGGCTCGGCACATCGCGCTGGCAGGCCGTGCTGCATGGGGCTCGGCGCGTGTCGTTGATAGGCCGCGCTGCGTCGGCTTAGCGTTCCGCCGTCGGGAGCTCCTGCTCCTCGCTAAAATCGTCCGCGAGTCGGCGCATGGCCGCCGCTCTCCTCCGACCTGGGGAAACATCAATCTCAGTGATTTTATGCTATAGCATTTCGCGCGCGTGTGGGCGTAGAGTGGAGCTCGAGGGCGAAGGCCGCGTGGACGTGCGTATCGCTGCGATCCTCCTTCCCCAAGGGTTTTGCACGCGGCCGACAACCTGGAAACGTCTCATGAAGGCTGCAAGTTCCGGCAAGTCAAAAGCTTGTCGCGCGGCGGGTGCCTGGGAGCGCACTGGCGCGCAAGGCATGCTGCGGGCCCGACGGGCAAAAGCCTTGCTGGGCGGCAGACGCTCCGGAAGCGTTGCAACCTGGGAGCCGTTTCCCGAAAAAGGGGCGGGCGTGCCTGCGGTGCGCTCGATCCTCGGTAATGGCGGCGAAAGCCGTCGCAACTCGTTTCCGCCGCCGTTGGGCGTGCGGGGCAAGTGCAAGAGAAGGAGGGTGTGTATGAGCAAGAAGGGCAAAGCGGCCGTAGGCGTGACCGTGGCTGCTGCGTTGGCGGTGACCGTTGGCGCCGGAGCGGCCGTCGCGGCCGATATGGGCTATGCTCCGACGACGCTTGGCAACAGCGCCTATACCAATCAAGTCGATGTGCGCAACGATTACACCGTGCAGGCGATGCGCTACACGTCGTGCATCTCGAACCAGAACGCGGACAGCGTCGACAACGCCGAAGGGCTGTCCGTGAAGCTCGGCGACGCGTCCGGCGACGTGTCGCCGATCGTGGTGACCAACAGCCTGGGCAAGGACATCAAGGAGTTCACGTTCAAGACTTCCGACGAGTCCTCGTATCCGGGCAACCAGCTTTCCGCGACGCTGGCCGACGGCCAGTCCGCCGGTTGGGCGTTCGAGTACGCCTATGGCGAACGCTCGTATACCAACGCATCGGGCAAAACCATCAGCATGCCGAAGAATTACCTGCTGAAGGCAACGTTCGCCGACGGCACTACCGCCGAGTTCCATAACGTGAACATGAACGGCGTGCGCACGCTGAACCTGTGCTACTCGCCCGATTACAGCGTGTACTACGTGGAGCGCACCACCATCACGAACCATACCCCTGACCCGAACCTGTACTACGAGGCGAACTTGGCCTCGTACGAAGGCGGAGCCGAGGAGTTCGACTACCACGTGAACTCGAGCGGCCGCATGGGCGACCTGATGTACACCGCATCGCGCTCCGATAGCGCCACGTGGAGCCTGTCGCATCAGCCGTCGCAGGACATCCCCGACATGGGCATCGTCCCTGCGCTCCATGGCGAAAGCGAGGGCGATGGCATCACGGACGTCTACCGCGACCTGTACTGGAACCGCGATGACCTGACCTGGCGTTAAGGCCGGCGAACCTGGTAATAGCCAGGTACTGGAATCGGCGAAGCCGGCGCAGGGGCTCCGGAGCAGGACGCCTTAGCGCAGGCTGTCGGCTAGACGAGCGGGGCGCCCGAACGCATGTGGGTTTCCGCATCGCTGTTAGGGCGTCTTGATTCGGCGGCGGCAGCTAAGGTCGGCGAAGCCGGTGCGGGAAACGGGAGCCGGGACGCCCTGGCGGCAGCCGGGCAGCCCGGCCCGGCTGCCGCCCGGCGGCGGGTCGGCTGCGTCCCAGCATCACGTCCGCGGGTGGGGTGGGCGGCGCGGAAACGCGTTCGCCTTCCCCGTTCGGCGGATAGGGTGCATGCTTGGAGGCGGGAAATCGAATAGCATGAACGGATGGGGCGATGCGCAGATGAGGGCGCGATCCCATCCGGCCGATGGATGCCGCGGGTCGACCGCGGCAGAGGGGGCATCATGGAAATGCAAGCTGAGGGAAAGCGGGCGGCCGCCGTGCCGTCATGTCGCAGCGGCGCCGACAAGCGCGCTGCGGCCGATGCCGTGCACGAACGGACGGCGGGCGCCGGCGAAAGCGCGTCCGTGGAGCCGCTCTCGCGCGGCGATTTGAGGTTCACGGGCAAAGGCGGGGTGTTCGGCAGCTCGCCGCTCATGAGCGCGCTTTCGTTCGGCCTGTATATGAGCTGGGTGTACCTGGCGTGCTTCTCCACCAAGCTGTATCCGGTCTTCGGAACCACCGCCGGCATGGCCCCGAAGGGGCAGCTGGCGTCGTTCATCGGCTATATCGCATGGATCGTCGTGTGCGTGGCGACGTATCGGAAGCTGTCGAACCGATGGGGCTCTCGCGTGGTGTTCGTGGGCGTGCTGACCTCCGCCGGCACGGCATGCGTGGCCGCTGCGTCGCTTGTGGCGGATGCGGCGGCGGCGCAGATCCTGGTCGATTGCGCGTCGCTGGTGACGGGCCTGGGCACGGCGTGCCTCATGGTGGCTTGGGCGCTGCAGTTCGCGCGCAACGGTGCGCAGGCATCGGTGCAGGTCGGCGGCGGGTTGGTCCTGTCGTTCGTCATCACGTGCCTGGTGCTGCCGCTGCCGTTCGAGCTGGCCGCGGGGCTGATCATGCTGCTCCCGGCCGCAAGCGCGCTGGCGGTTTTGCGCGCGACCGATCTTGCGGACGCCGACCCGGACGTCGAGCCGGTGCCCGATGCCCCGGCAGACACGCAGTTTCTGCGCCTGCCGTGGCGCCTGGCGCTGGGGCTTTCGGCCATGGGGCTGACGTACGGCATGGCCTACGGCTTCGCGTTCGAGTACGCGGTCGCGGGCATCGAGCTTTCCGCCGCATGCCTGCTGGTCAACGGCATCCTCGGCGCGGTGGTGCTGGTGTATGCGCTGCGGTTTGGGAAGAACTTCGGCTACAGCTCGGCGAATTTGGCCATCCTGCCCATCGCAGGTTTCGCGCAATGCATGATCGCCGTGATGCAAACCGAGCTGCTGCCCGTCTCGTTTTTCTGCATGCGCCTGGCATACGTGCTGTTCGACGTGGTGCTTTGGCTGCAGCTTCAGAAGGTGTTCGCCCATATCGGGACCATCCGCACGTTCTTGGTGGCCCGGCTGTTCCTGGAAGGCTCGGTTGCCGTCGGCATCGTCGTTCGCGAGGCGCTGGCGCATACCGGGTTTCTTGTGTTCGACCTGGTGTCGCTTGCGGTGGTGGCGCTTTTGCTGACGGCGCTGACCCTGTCCTTCCACGGCGGCGGCATCGGCAGCGTATGGGACCTTATGCCCGAGCCGCTGCAATATTCGGGCAAGTTCCGCAACGCGTGCCAGAGCATCTCCGATCGGCACGGCCTCACGCCGCGCGAAGCCGAGGTGATGCGCCTGGTCATGCGCGGTCGCAGCGGCGCGTACGTGCAGGAGAACCTGTTCATATCGAAGAGCACGTTCCAGACGCACATGCGCAACCTGTATAAGAAGCTCGACGTGCACACCAACCAGGAGCTGCTCGATCTGCTGGAGGCGACGCTCGACGAGCAGCGCTCCAGCGGGAAATAGCGGCTGGCGGACGCAAAGGGACCAGCGAACAGGGGGCGCCGCGCCGCCGAGCCGTTCGGCCTGCCGCGTTCGTGAACGCGCCTCCGTCCCCTGTTCGCGTTGCGGGCCGAAGGATTCTATCTGCTTCACATCTTGATAAGGAGGGTTTTGCCATGGCGAAACCGAATGAGGGCGTTGCGCGCGCCGCCCTGAGCTCGTCGCGCGCGATTCAGGTGATCGGGGGCCCGGGAACAGGCAAATCCCAGGCGATCGTGCAGCGTGCGGCGCATCTGCTCGAGTCGGGAACGCAGCCCTCCGAGCTGCTGGTGTTGGCGGCAACGCGCAGCGCCGCCGACGCGTTGCGCTCTCGCGTGACGGCATGCGGCGCGCCCGGCGCCGCCGAGGTGCAGGTGTGCACGCCCATGCAGTTCTTCGAGCAGGTGCTGTCCTGCCCCGAGGCGCGCGCGTTCACCGGGCGCACCCCGCGCCTGTTGGCCGATTTCGAGGAGCGCATCCTCATGGAGGACATGAAGACGTGCGGCCTGAAGCCCAAGCGCTTGCGCGAGATGCTGAAGTTCTTCTTCCGCCAGTGGACCGAGCTGGGCGACGAGCGCGAGGGCTTCCTGGTGGAGGACGATGAGCACCTGGTCCACGATTCCATCATGCGCCATCTGCGCCTGCGCAACGCTATGCTGCCCGCTGAGCTGGGAAATCTGACGGTGAAGTTCCTACGCGATGCGCCCGATGCGCCCGCGTGGTGCCGCCGTGCCCACGTGCTTGCCGACGATTATCAGGACTATGCGCGCGCCACGCAGTTGGCGCTCGACCTGATCGCGCGCGAGGGCCTTATGGTGTGCGGGAACGTGAACGAGCAGGTGGTCACGCCCGACCCGTACCCGTATCCGGAGGGCCTGGCCGGGTTCGCGAGCACCCATGACGGGACCGAGGCAATCGTGCTGACCGAGGGCCTGCGCTGTCCCGCGCGCATCGCGGCCGTGGGCAACGGGCTTGCCCAGGCGGGCGACATGGACGAGCGCACCCTGGTGTCGGCCGGCGAAGCGGCGGAAGGTGGCGAGGCGAACGGGACGGCGGGCTCGCCGGATCCTGCCGGCCCCGCCGCGCGCGGCGACCTGCCCGGCGACGTGCGCTTCGTGCAGTGGGTCGACCCGAACGCCGAGTTCAAGGGCATCGCGCGCTATCTGAAGCACGCT
>SKER01002944.1_pt1 | contig 10310 bp, 11 predicted proteins | sample 4826961 | NCBI WGS metagenome assembly SKER01 (sample SAMN11008804, study PRJNA524170) | human gut metagenome | biome: Human fecal sample; material: Feces; isolation source: fecal sample from pouch patient p47 | host: Homo sapiens | place: Israel: Tel-Aviv | collected 2016-11-16
ACTTCCGCACTCTTAGCCCAGTCACCGCTGGCCTGATAGTGCTCAATCTCCGCAAAATCAACACTGTAAAGCAGAATTTTAGCCGAATGCAGTCCGCCAAGCTCTTTTTTAATTGTCTCGTTGATAAGCTGATAATAGGAAGTCGTACTCTCCCAGCTCATGCCACCAATAAGGCCGATTGTTTTCATAGTGTTCATTTATCAAACTCCCGATGTAAAATGGAACAAACTATACTCCAATTTTTTCTTGAAACCAACAATACTTCTATCATCTTCACCAATATAAAGACTACTTTTTAAAATAGTCGCTACAAATCGTCTATCATAAGTAAAAGCTTGAACAGTGAGATAGTAAACTAATAAAAATAGAATTATTATCAACATTAACTGTCCTAAAAGGCCAATAAAACTATTTTGTAAACTGCTACCTTTACTAATTAGCAGTTCTGAAAGTTCTTTTTTAGTAATAAGATGATTAAAGAAATTAAGATATGTTGTAGTAATAAATATTGAAATAGTAGCTAGAATACCACAGCTCCAATTTGCAAAACTATTTATTTTATTTAGTGATAATTCTATGTCAGAAATCAACATCTTCGTGCGCTTATCATCTAGAAAATTTCCCTTTCTAAAAGCTATCGTCAAATTTTTTATATTAATTTTCTCAAAAAGAACAGTAAATCGATAAAGTCCTCCCATAATTAATAGCAAAATAAAGAGCTTTACTGAATCACCATCAGTATTTTGAGTTTTTCCAATTACAAAAAATACAAGCAAGAACCCATACAATAACATATACTTTAATAACTTATTCATAAGAGAGTCAATCAAACCTATCTGACTTCTTAATAATTTTTTGATTTCAAAATACTTTAACGGCATTAGAAGACCTCCTAAAATTCCTTTCCTTCCCCAAACTCCCTCACCTCATCAGGATTATCACTAAACACAGTCACATGCCCCATTTTGCGGTTGTGTTTGGCTTCTGCTTTGCCATAAAGGTGGAGGTGGGCGCTAGGGTTTTGAGCGACGTAGGCTTGGGCTTGCTGGATATGCTGACCAAGGACGTTGAGCATGACGGCTGGAGCGTGGAGTTTGATGACTGGGAGGGGTTGGCCGAGGACGCCTAGGATATGGGTGTCAAATTGTGAGAAGTCGCAGGCTTCGATGGAATAGTGGCCTGAGTTGTGGGGGCGTGGGGCGATTTCGTTGACAATGATATCGTCTGCTGTCGCAAACATTTCCACGCAGAGCGTTCCTGATAGCTGGAGTTTTTGAGCAATAGTCACCGCCATGGCTTTGGCCTTCTCGGCTAGCTGGTCTGAAATGCGGGCTGGGACAATGGTTTTTGAAAGGATATTGTTGCGGTGGATATTTTCCTGAACGGGGAAGACCGTCACGTCCTTGCCGTTTCCTGAGATAATGACCGAGATTTCAAGGTCAAAGTCTACAAACTCTTCCAAGACACACTCAGCAGAGTTTGCTAATTGGTTCGCGGCAGCTAAATCGTCGTGTGATTTAATAACGACTTGACCGTGACCATCATAACCGCCTGTCGCGGTTTTGAGGACATAATTTTTTGACAGGTCAAGACCGTCCAAGTCACTGCTAGATCTGATGACCTGATAAGGTGCCACAATGACACCTGCTTGGTTGGCTAGGAAGTCTTTTTCAAAGATACGGTTTTGAGAAATGCGGAGCAGGTCGGTGCCCTGCGGCAGCTGTCCTGGCTTGACAACAGCGTCAAGGCCGTCTGCATCCACATTTTCAAACTCATAGGTCAGCACATCGCAGCGCTGAGCCAATTGACGCAAAGCGTCCACATCATCGTAAGGCGCCACAATCATGTCACTGACCTTGGAGGCTGGGCAATCAGCTGTCGGATCCAGGGTCACCACCTTGTGACCCATGTAGATGGCGGAGATAGCCATCATCTGACCCAGCTGGCCACCGCCGATAATGCCAATGGTTTTAGTCGAGTTCATCTGTTGACGCCTCCGCTGCCTTGCCCTGTTCTTGGGCAAATTTTTCTAACTTATCGGCCAAGTCGCTATCGGAAAGGGCCAAAATCCGCAGGGCTGTCAGGGCAGCGTTGGTAGCTCCCGCTTCACCAATAGCCATGGTTGCCACAGGCACACCGCCCGGCATCTGCACAATGGAATAGAGGGAATCCAGTCCGCTGAGGGCGCGTGATTTGACAGGCACACCGATGACGGGCAGGGTGGTCTTGGCCGCTACCATTCCTGGCAGATGGGCCGCACCGCCCGCGCCTGCAATGATAACCTTGATGCCGCGGCCGCGTGCTTCCTCAGCATGCTTGAACATAAGGTCAGGAGTGCGGTGGGCAGAGACGACCTTCTTTTCATAGGCAACGCCGAATTTGTCCAAGACCTCGGCGGTTTTTTGCATAGTGGCCCAGTCAGATTTGGAGCCCATAATGATGGAAATGATTGATTGCATTTATTTCTCCTTTAATAACTAGTTTTCATTGATGCCTGCTGTTCAACAGCTTTTATCGTGGCAGGAGCCACACTATAGTGGCCAACGGTATGCTCAACAAGCTTTTTCACACTCTTGGGATTTAGCAATAGGCGAATCGTAATCACGACCAAGGGAATGACACTTGGGAAGTCATGCCTAATCGGAGTCAACACCTCAGCGCTGTCGCTTTTAAAAAGCCATTCTCTTATCGTTTGCCAAATTTTTCTTCTGCTCTGGGTTCTTTCAGCAGTCCCGATAATTAAGGCTAACAAACTGTGTGTTTTTACACCTGGCTTACCGACACAAATATTCGTTTGAGAATCATTGCCCTTGGCCAATTCTATCAAGATTTTCGGGAAATTCACCCCCGCTTTATAAGCATTGGCCGGCTCAACCATTCTGGGATTGCATTCAATGTAATAGAACGCATGATTAACAGATATGAAGTCTAAGGTTAGACCGCCATGCCATTTTAAATGACGTCCTATCTTTTCAATATGTTCTCTCGTTGCTACAGATTCTATACTTAATCTGGCGGCTGCCGAACCGCCAGCACCAGATCCAATCTTTATACTAGAATGCACAGCAAGTAATTTCCCGTGGTTAAATACGGCTTGAACTTGACCGTATTGCCCTGCTATATCCTGCTGAGCCATCCATCTCTCATTGCCAAACGGCTGAAGCTTTACTAGGTTTTTTAAATCAAGGTCACTCGTAATTTTATAAACTGAGCGACCCGCCGTTCCATAATCAGCCTTGAGCCAATAAGGGTAGGGTAAGTGAACAGAGTCTAAGTCTGTCACATACTCCCACTTAGGAATTGGTATATCTAACTTATCTGCAAGTTCCGCAAAAGCAATTTTCCCTGCCACCTCCTGAAACGTCTCTGCTTCAGAAAGAACAAGCGGTAAATCCGATGATAATAGGGATTTCCCATTCGCTAAGAGCCAACCCTCCTCATGGGTTGGCAGAATAGCCTTGTAATTTTTCTCTTCTAGCAACTGATCAAGCTGCTTTAGATAAGTTAAAGGGGAACTATTGACATCAACGGCTGTAAGCATGTGCGTCAAGCGACTGAAGGCCGTAATAGAAAATCTATCAGGAGATAGCACGTCTACCTTATACTTCTCCGCCAGCAAGACTGTGAGTGTTTCCCTTGAAGTTAGACTGGCCCCTTCTAAAAATAACAATCTATCTTTCATTTTTTTATTCGTCTCTTTTTACACTAAAAGGTCTTCTAATTGTCCTTGTCGAATGAGATCCGCTAACCCTTACCTACACAACGGCGGTGATCAGCTGTATAGGATCGCTAAAGCTCACCTTTTTGCTAATGCTTCATTTTATTTATGTCTTCTGCATCAACGACATGGTAACCTTCTTTTAGCAGCACTTGTGCAAAAAGTCCACGTCCTGCTACCTTTTTTCCTCTAAATGTGCCATCATAAACTTGATTAACACCACAAGAAGGACTTCTAGATTGAAGAATCGCTAGGTCAATTTTTTGGTCGACAATAATGTCCATTGCTGTGGTGACGCCCTTTTCATAAATTTCATGGACGTTTTGACCTGAAATATCATAAACACAACCGCCTTTTAGTTCGGCGGGTTCGCGAGGTGTTGGTAAGCCTGCTAATATTTCCGGACAAATCGGTATAACTTCCTTGTCAGCAACATAATCAATAACATCTTGATTATAATTATTTTTACCATTATACTTGCAATTTTCACCTAGAAGGCAAGCACTGACGAGTACACACCTTTTATCTGTCATAGAGCTTTAGTTCCAATATCTTTACGATAGAATAGACCTCGAGTATCTTGCTCAGATAGTTTTTGGTAGATTTTGTCCTGCGCTGCTTTGACGGTGTCGGCTGTGGTGACGAGCATATAGACCCGTCCACCGTTTGACAGCAGAGCTCTGCTATTTTCAGCGAACTTAGCTCCTGCATAGTAGGTGATGATGTCGCCAGAAGTCTTTTCTGGCAGCTCCACACCTTTTTCATAAGCCAGGGGGTAGCCCTCAGAGGCAACCACGACGCCCAGCGTCACACCTTGTTCTGTCCAAGTGAGGCCTGGCTCCTTGCCATCCAGAATATCACTGATATTTTGTGCAAAATCGGAAGTCAGGCGAGGCAGGATAATCTGAGTTTCAGGGTCACCGAAGCGCGAGTTAAACTCAATGACCTTAGGACCGTCAGCCGTCAGGATGAGCCCCGCATAGAGGACCCCCAGATAAGGCCGGCCTTCTGCCATCATGCCTTCCAGCACTGGCTTGACAATGGTTTCCACCGACCTATCCACCACGCTTTGAGGCAGGTGAGGAACTGGCGCATAAGCGCCCATGCCGCCTGTGTTTGGCCCCTTGTCGCCATCATAGGCGCGCTTGTGATCCTGAGCCGTTGGCATCACGTAGAACTTATCGCCGTTAACAAAAGCAAAGAGGGAGAACTCTTCTCCTTCTAAGAATTCCTCAACGACCACGCGCGCACCAGAGTCACCGAACTTATTGTCCAAAAGCATCTCGTAAGCTGCTTCCACCGCTTGCGCTACAGTTTCCGCCACAACTACACCTTTACCAAGCGCTAAACCATCCGCCTTGACCACAATTGGCGCACCCTGATCCTCAATATAGGCTTTAGCTTTTGCAAAATCAGTAAAAGTAGCATAAGCCGCTGTCGGAACCCCGTATTTAGCCATGATAGACTTGGCAAAGTCTTTGGACCATTCCAGCTCTGCTGCTGCCTTGGTCGGACCCAAAGCTTTGAGCCCAGCTGCATTGAAATCATCAACGATCCCAGCCGCTAGCGCATCATCAGGACCAATAAAGGTCCAAGCAATGTCATTTGCTTTAGCAAACTCAATCAACTTGGAATGTTCGGAAATTCCGATATTCACCAAATCCAACCCATCAAGGGTCATGCCATCATTTCCAGGAGCAACAAAGACCTGCTCAACCTCCCGAGACTCCAACAACTTCTTAGCAATCGCATGCTCACGACCGCCCGAACCAACAACCAAAAGTTTCATAGCTAAGATGCCTCAATATAAAACAATTCTAGGTGCCTACGCACCTAAACCAACAAACCACGCAAAAACCAGACAGTTTTCACGAATTATATAGGAATATTATAACAAAAAAGTTCGCCTATTGGTAGCAGTAGGCGAACATATATAGTTTAGTAATTCTTCAATTTAAAGAACTTTTTGAGTGTAGGAATTATTTTATCGGCTATATCTTTTATTGTCTCATGAGAATCAAAACGAATATACTTGATATCAGAGATTAATTTAAATTTTTCGGTATAGTCACCCAAGTCAACTTCTGAACTTATTACAGGAATCATCAAAAAATTTTCATCATTGATATATTTAACCAAAAAGTTCTGTAACTCCCTATCGCACCAACTTGACTCCAAAAATTTATTCGTTATCCAGAAAATAACCGCACCCGACTCTTTTATTCCTTGTGATACCTCCTTAGTAATAGATTGCCCAACATCAATAGCAAATTCATCAAACCAAACAGATAAATTTGCTCCGCTAATATATGGAATTAAATTTTTAATATCTTCCTTACTTGATGACTGATGGCTTAAAAAATTGGAGCCTTTGACTTCATTGCTTCTTCAAAGGCATTTAGAAAGTGCTCAGATACCTTTTCGAGTTTGAGGTAGTAAATTCCTTGTCACCCTTCAACGTAACGCCTTTGAGCTAGGTCAGCGAAGTAGTGGTCAAAGTAGATCTTTTTACCATTTACCCGCTTGACTTGTTTTGTCGTCCCACGCTTGATTTCACGTGAAATGGTGGAGCGACTTTTTCCCAAACGTCTAGCAATCTCAGCTGGTTTCAACCCTTCTGATAGGAAGGCCTCAATTTTTCCTCGTTCTACCTCTGAGAGGTGGCAATAGGGTTGTTTTGTGGTACAATTTGTGGTGGACATGCTTATCTCTTTCCTTATACTTTGTTTCGCAACTTTAGTATATCAGATAAGCTTGTCTTTTTTTGTTGCACCTCATTTTACAACGGGGCGAAAAGTAAGGTTCTTACTATAAAGATAAAACTCCTTAGACTAAAACATTGAAGTTACTTCAGAAAACATTAGTTAATGAAAAATTAATTTATTTATAGCCTAAGTCCCTAGCAATTGCTTTCCAAGATTCATAATGCTTTCCTCTTATTTCAATCGGGAGAGTGAGATCCTGCTCTCCTGGATGAATTGGTCTTTTCTTTCCTACTTCACGACTCTGCCAATAATATTTATGAGTGTAATTCTCATCTTTGTTTTCACTTCGTAAGCCTTGGAGCAGTTCACGAGTATATATTTCTAAGGCTTCTTGTTTATGTAGGATCCCAAAATTAATTTTACTAAATTCATTAGCCCAAATTTTTATTTGATGTTCTTTCTTCCAAAAGTCTATATTTCCTGAATTATACTTTTTTAAAAATCCATCTCGCATATTAGGATGTCCCCAATCAATATTTTGAATTGGAATATCCAGACTCTTAAATAAATTTGCGATGTCAATAACCATGTACCAGTTTTTGGGAATTTCTACATAAACACGATGTTGATATTTTTTAAAATAAGGGAACTATATACCAGTTTACACCAACTACAAGATATAGTATTTCCAATAATATCAAAAAAGACGACTTCCTTTCGGAAATCGTCTTTTATTGTTAGATGTTCTCTGAAAAGGGCAGGGATTTAATATAATTTTCAATCCATTTCCAATCAACTTCTTTATTGTTGTTTACCGGTAAAAATAATTGTGTGGTTTTGATTAAATCCATCTTAAATGCCCGTCCATACGAATACCTATATCTTTCTTTATTAAGTAAGGTTTGGACAAACAGACCAGTGTATTTGTCTAACCATTTAGCTCTAATTACAACAATGTGGTCGCCTGCAACAAAGCGATTAGGTTGATAGGAAATCGTTGAGGTTGTATCTCCTACGACAAGAGCATTTCCTTCTTCAACACCACTTTCTTCATCTTTAGAAACCCATCCATCTACGGAATTGTTTAACTCTGTTCTACTGACAAATGGCAATTTACTTGGTTTTCGATTTTTAGAAAAATCCATATCAATTTTTGCATGGGCTTTAGCTTTGTATATCTCAATACCTAGTTCTTCTAATGTAAATGAACCCCAGTTTTGGGAAGAAATATCAGCATAAGTGTTTCTTTTAGTTTTAGGCAGTTTATACTTTAGTGATTTGATGAAGTTTTCCATAAAATCCCAATCTGGTATAAAACCAGAATCTGAGAATCGTTTACTTACATCAAGAATGGGTTCTCCATTGGCATCTTTTTGAATAGGAAGTTTTAATTTGGAGTATTTCATTCTTTTTGGACGCCATTTCCGTCCGTACCCCCATCTGTATCTGTCGTGCATTATGACTGTCGCAACGAATAATGCTGTAAATTCATTGAAATCACCGTCAATACGATATAAGGGATTAACATCATGGCTACAAGTAAATGGTTTATCTTGGTAATAAGCGTAACCAACAGAACCATTATTAGTAACACAGAGAGCGTGTGGTGCGAATAATTTAACATCTAATTCTTGATTAGGTTCATCTCCTGTTTTAGAAGCTGATTCAATCTCTTCTATTGTGAAATAATCTGTCACTCCATTTTTCTTATCAGTTGCTCCTATAAATGGAATAGTTCCTTCTCCGCTTGATTCAGGTTTCTTATTATAAAAACCATTTTCCATGCGAAACACTTTTGGAAAATCAAAAAATTCCCAATCTTGAGTATCAATCATCGCCATATTCTCCTTCTTTTACTAAGAAAGATAGATAGTGATTTATAGTTTGTTGAAAATCATTAGAATTAAGTGTAGAATAATCAGTTTCCATATAGGCTTCAGCAAGCCATTCGTCTTCATAGCTGACCTTCTTCATAACAGACATCCCAGCTACTTCACGTTTATTTCTGTACAACGATAGCCACTTAGATTTTTCCTGTTCCCATAAGCTATCTTCGTTATCATCTACCCTCTCAACACGACCTAAACCTTTCCTTTTGATAAATTTATCATCTTTAAAGTATCCAAAGAAAGTATCCTTATCGGACTTAGCATGATTTTGAGACAAATCAAATATCATGCAACAAGCTACAGCAGAAGCACCTGGATAGAATATTTCGTCAGGCAGAGAAAAAACAGCCTCTAAAGTATATTTATCAAGCAGTTTTTTCTTAAGCGATTTAGTTTCTTTGCTGTTGCCAATAGCAGCTTGCATTGGGAGTAAAACAGCAATTTTAGCTGTCTTATTTTTAATAGCCTCATCTTTACCTTGTCCAGTTACTTGACGTGCTACCCATTCAACAAAGTGAAGTCCTTTTGAAGGGTCTTGAGTCACCTTTGAAGACCATTTTTTGACATAATCAGGATCACAACTTTTTTTGGTCGCATTATATGGTGGATTCATAAGTACAACGTCTACATTAGCATCTGTAATCCACTTACCCTTATTAAACATGGAAGCTTGAATAATATTTGAGTTTCCATCACCGTGTATCAACATATTTGTAGATGACAGACCAAATGCTCCATCTTCATATTCTATACCAAAAATTTGATTCTTTCTAACAGCATCACGTTGATCCTCAGTATCACAATCATCCATAGCATCTGTCATAGCACGTACTAAAAAAGCACCACTCCCGCAACATGGGTCAAGTACACGAGAATTTTTATTAACATTTACAATCTTACTCATAAAATCACAGATATGGTCTGGTGTAAAAGCCTGATTCTTATCTGACTTCCCTACATATTTATTAAAAGTCGTAAAGAAAAGATTTAATAAATCCTGACCTGCTGTATTTTTATCATTGATATAAGGGATAATATTGTTATCTATATAGGCTAATAAAGCTTTTAATTCTTGATAACTCAAGCTGGTTACATCTTGGTCTTCTAAGACTTTATTATTAAGTATTGCTAACTTTCCTACTTTATTTAAATCCCCGCCTTGAGATAGTAATCCCTCTAAAATATTTTTGATACTTTTTAGGATAACTTGTTCGGGAGACAGGTCGTTTCCATTCGTATCTTTTGTTGCTTTTATCCCTTCATAAACTAGTCCATTTTTAAGAGCAAGTAAACATGTTCCAACAAATTGACTTCGCAATTTTTCATTTATACCATCAGAATGCAGTAGTTCATTCAGTGTTTTAATTGAATCCACCACTTTTAGTTTATCGTTTACTTTGCCAAAACATAACTCTTCATATTCCTCAAAAGATAGAATATTTGTCAGCTCATTATTCATGTGCTCATCGTCTATAATGACTGATTGACCATACCATGTCCAAACATCGTTGCCCTCTGTTTCTGCTAAAATTGCTACAATTTTCCTGTCAGAATATGCTTTTTCGTATTTTACATACTCTTGTAGTTGCTGTTGAATTTCAGCTTTATCCCAATTATCAAATCTGTTTTTAGTTTCAACTAAAATAGCCAACCGGTCATTCTCAAAACGAATATCTAAGTAGTTATGTTTTTTCTTTGAATTACTATTTCTGTATTCAGAAATAGATTTACCAACAGATTTCAAAGCTTTAGAGTAACTAAACTCGCCATTTTCAAGATTAGAAGAATAAAAATCTCTACCAATTTTATCAATAATTTCAAAACACCTCATTATTGCACCTCGAAATTATTGATAAAATAAATAGCTTCTTCATAAATACATAAAAAAGCCTGTTTTAGAGGTTGACAAAAAAGACCGTCACTTACATAATCAGCGGTAGCTGGTAGCTGGTAGCTGGTAGCTGGTATCTGGTATCTGGTAGCTGGTATCTGGTATCT
>SKER01002953.1_pt1 | contig 10287 bp, 9 predicted proteins | sample 4826961 | NCBI WGS metagenome assembly SKER01 (sample SAMN11008804, study PRJNA524170) | human gut metagenome | biome: Human fecal sample; material: Feces; isolation source: fecal sample from pouch patient p47 | host: Homo sapiens | place: Israel: Tel-Aviv | collected 2016-11-16
GAAAATTCTAAAACTGTGCTATTGTCATAATAGTCTGCTGCCTCCATTTGCTATGCAGCGGGGCCTTAAGAATTAATTTTCTATTTTAAAATCCATACTTTTTAACATCAATTTCATATAAATGTACTTTTGGAGTCTTTCTTGCACTTGATTTTGTGGCTGATTTTCCACCAGTTGCACCCGAATTTCATCAACGTACGCATCATGTATGCCTCAAAAATTTGGACACAACTGACAAAAAATCTTCTCACAAAATCAAGCACAAAAAGATTCCGAGAATACATAGAAGATCAAAGGAGGAAACAGTTTGAGTGTAAAGCAATTGGGCAGAAGACTGCTCCAGATTGTTATTGTGCTGATAGGGATTAGTTTTTTCACATTTATTCTCACATATCTTGCACCTGGTGACCCGGTTCGGACGAGATATGCGGCAAGTGGCATGGTTCCAACGGAAAAAGAATTGCAGGAAGAAAGAGAAAGATTAGGATTAAATGATCCGGTTTTAGTACAATATGGGCGATGGCTTGGTAAAGTTCTTCATGGAGATTTTGGAACTTCCTATTCAAATGGGAAGCCGGTTGCAGAACTTTTATCCGTACGTCTGCTACCAACATTAAAGTTAGCTTTTTCAGCGTTAATCCTTATGTTGTTAGTAGCGGTTCCGCTTGGAATGTTATCGGCAGTTTATAAAAATACATGGGTGGATTATCTGGTAAGGGGAGTGACATTCTTGGGAGTATCCATTCCAAACTTCTGGGTAGGACTCATACTTCTTTATGTTGTTGCATTGAAGTTTAGCCTGCTTCCTGTTATTTCAACAGGAGATGGATTTGAGAAAATCATTTTACCTGCGATAACACTGGCATTTGCAATGGCAGGTAAATATACCAGACAGGTGAGAACTGCTGTGTTAGAGGAATTGAATAAAGATTATGTGACAGGTGCACGTGCAAGAGGAATGTCCGAACAGGAAATTCTCTGGAAGCAGGTATTTCCAAATGCACTGCTGCCATTAATTACATTACTTGGATTATCACTTGGTAACCTTTTAGGAGGAACAGCAGTTGTAGAAGTGATTTTTACATATCCAGGACTTGGAAATCTGGCAGTACAGGCAATTACGGCATATGATTATTCCTTAATTCAGGGATATGTACTTTGGGTTGCGCTGATTTACATGGTAATCAATTTACTGGTAGATATGTCTTATACTTTTGTAGACCCAAGAATACGAAGGAATGAGAGAGGGTGAGTGTGATGCAGAAAATATTAAATTTCATAAAAAAGAATAAGCAGTTTTCCTTTTTCTTTTTATTAGTGAATCTCCTTATTTTTGTCGCAGTTTTTGCACCAGTGATCGCCCCGCAGGATCCGTATGTATCTGACCTGAAAAATGCATTACAGGCACCGAATAGTGAGCATTGGTTTGGAACAGATAAGTTAGGAAGAGATATTTTTTCCAGAGTAATCTATGCATCAAGAATCTCTCTTCCAGCTACACTGACGTTAGTTGCGATTATTTTTGTGGCAGGAACAATTTTAGGAACACTGGCGGGATATTTTGGAGGATGGGTTGACGCAGTTATCATGAGACTTTCTGATATGATGATTTCTTTTCCCGGTATGGTTCTTGCCATTGCTGTTGCAGGAATTATGGGAGCGAGTATAAAGAATGCAGTCATAGCGATTGCTATAGTAAGCTGGTCAAAGTATGCCCGTCTTGCACGAAGTCTTGTCATGAAAATACGACATGAAGATTATGTATACGCAGCAATTGTAACAGGCTCAAAGACAGGATATATTTTAAGAAAATATATGCTGCCAAATGTAATTCCTACGCTTGTAATTACCGCAGCTACAGACATCGGTGGCATGATGTTAGAGCTTGCCGGGCTGTCATTTCTAGGATTTGGTGCAAAGGCACCGGCAGCAGAATGGGGGCTAATGCTGAATGAGGGAAGAACATATATGCAGAATGCTCCGTGGATGATGATTTATCCAGGACTGGCTATTTTTATTGTGGTAGTAATCTTTAACCTGTTAGGTGACAGCCTGAGAGATGTCCTTGATGTGAGAGAGGAATAATAAAAAATAACAAAAATAGTAAGAAAAGAATTATGGGTTTTAATAAAGTTTGGGATAGTGATAACTGAGTAAAGTTAGATTATTTTATAAATTCCAAATGAAAAACCATAAAATAAAAATAAGATTATAAAAGAAGAAAGGATATGTTATGAAAAAAATGAAAAAGTTTTTAGGAATCATGCTTGCTATGGTAATGGCAGTTACGATGCTTGCAGGATGTGGTGGAAGCAGCAAGGAGAGTAGCAGCAGCGATAATGGGAAAACATTAAAATTTGGATGTTTTTCTTATTCCGAATCTTTAGATCCTGCAAACATGATTAACTCTGCCTGGTGTAGCAGCCGTTATGGTATTGGAGAATGTCTTTTTAAATATAAAGATGATTTAAGTGTAGAAAATACAATCTGTGATGAATATTCCACAGAAGATAACAAAACATGGGTATTCCATATCCGTGATGGTGTGAAGTTCTCTAACGGAAATGATGTAACGCCTTCTGCAATCAAAGCATGCTGGGATGTTCTTTATGCCAATAAAACAGGTTCTTCTAACCCATCTAAATTTATGGATTATGAATCTATCACACCAGATGATGATGCCCGTACTCTGACAATAGTATTAAAACAGGCAAAAGCAGACCTTAGAAAAGATCTTGCATATCCTGTATTTGTAATTCTTGATGTGAGCGGAGATTATGACTTGGCAGAAAACCCAATCGGTACAGGTCCTTATGCTTTAACAAGTTTTGATTCTAAGACAAAAGCGACTCTTGTAAAGAATAAATATTACTGGAACGGGGAAGTTCCTTATGATAATGTAGAGATTGACTTCTTAAGTGAAGATAATAAAGCATTAGCATTACAAAACGGAGACATTAACCTTGTAGAGAATGTAACTTCTACTTCTGACCTTGATACATTAAAGAAAGATGATAACTTTAATGTTTCTATCGGACAGGGTGTACGTACTGGATTTGCTTATATTAATGAAAAAGGTATTTTAGGAGATGACACATTAAGACAGGCAGTACAGATGGCATTAGATCATAAGACAATGTGTGAAGTTACTGTAGGTGGTTTATATACAGAAGGTATCTCTGTACTTCCATCCAGTCTTGCATATGGCTATGACAATTTAAAAAATCCATATACATATAATGTAGATAATGCAAAAAAACTTTTAGATGATGCAGGATATAAAGATACAGATGGAGATGGAATCCGTGAGATGAACGGAAAGAAGATTTCTATTAATTATATCACTTATGAGAACAGAAGACTTTCTGACTTTGCACAGGCGATTCAGACACAGCTTGCGGACATTGGGATCGAAGCAAAGATTAATTCTATGGATGCAGACAGAGAATGGAATAAAATGGTAGCCGGAGAATACGATTTATGCGACTCTAACTGGATTACAGTAGGTAATGGTGATCCTACAGAGTATATGGCAAACTGGTACGGTAAGTCTGATGCGAACTTCTGTAACTATAAGAATGCTGAGTATGATAAATTATACGAACAGTTAGACACAGAATTTGACGAAGCCAAACGTGCTAAAATCATTGAACAGTTACAGCAGATTTTAATTAATGATGCAGCAGTTATCGTTCACGGATATTATAACAGTTCTATGATCAGTGATAAGACAGTGAGCGGAGCAAACATCCACACAGCAGATTACTACTGGCTTACAACAGAGATTGCTCCAGCAAAATAGGAGGTTTTTATGCTCGATGTTCAGGATATAACCGTCGCATATAGCAGTAATGCAGAACCAACCATTGAAGGGTTTCATCTTGAGATGAAACCCGGAGAAATCTGTAGTATTGTCGGAGAAAGCGGAAGCGGGAAGACTACGGTAATCCGTTCTATATTAGGCCTTTTACCCAGTGGGGGAAAAGTGACAAAAGGAGATATTCTTTTTGAGGGAGAATCGTTACTTCAATATTCAAAAAAGCAGTGGAGAGAACTTAGAGGGACACAGATTTCCATGATTTTTCAGGATTCCGGAGCGATAATCAACCCTATCCGTAAAATAGGAAGCCAATATGTGGAATATATTCGTGCCCATAAAAATATCTCAAAAAAAGATGCATTTGATATGGCAGTAGAAATGTTAGAAAAAATGCGTCTGCCAGATGGAAAGCGTATTATGGAAAGTTATCCATTTGAACTTTCTGGTGGTATGTGCCAGAGAGTTGGGATTGCAATGGCGATGACATTTCAGCCGAAACTTCTTCTGGCAGATGAACCAACGAGCGCATTTGATGTAACGACACAGGCACAGATTGTCCGCCAGATGATGGAACTTAGAGATGACTTTGGAACAGGAATCATTGTTGTAACCCATAATATCGGTGTTGCTGCTTATATGGCAGATAAACTGCTTGTGATGAGGCAGGGGAAAGTGGTTGATTCCGGCCAGAGGGAAGATATTTTACATAACCCACAGTCAGAATATACTAAGAACTTACTTGCATCTGTACCGGCTTTAAAGGGAGAGAGATATGTCTAAAGAAAAAGAGCTTATTTTAGAAGCAAAACATGTGACAAAGAAGTTCCCTCTTACCAAAGGAAAAGAACTTATTGCAAATGATGATGTCAGTTTAAAGTTTTATAAAGGACAGACACTCGGAATCGTAGGAGAGAGTGGCTGTGGAAAGTCTACATTTATGCGTATGATGGTACAGCTTGAACAGCCAACATCCGGAGAAATCCTTTTCAAGGGAAAAGATATTACAAAGATGAAAGGGGAAGAACTTCGGAAAAACAGAAGAAATGTACAGATGGTCTTCCAGAATCCGTCTACTTCCTTTAACCCAAAGATGAAAGTGGGCGATATTATCTGTGAACCCCTCATGAATTTCGGGCTAATTAAAAAGAAAGAAAAAGATGCCGTTGCAAGAAAATATCTTGAAATGGTAGAATTGCCAGGAGACTTTGCTGACCGTTATCCTCATAACATGAGTGGAGGCCAGAGGCAGAGAGTAGGAATCGCCAGAGCAATTGCCTTAGAACCGGAAATCATTTTCTGTGATGAATCCACATCTGCACTGGATGTTTCTATCCAAAAAGCTATTCTGGAGCTTCTCGTAAAGTTGCAAAAAGAAAAAAATATAGCAATTGGATTTATCTGTCATGATCTTGCCATGATATCAAGTATAGCACATCAGATAGCAGTCATGTACATGGGAAATATCGTAGAAATCCTTCCGGGAGAAGAAGTTGCCAGAGGAGCCTTGCATCCATACACAAAAGCCTTACTACAGTCCGTCTTTGATCTTCATATGGACTTTAACAAGCCGATCACTCCGTTAGAGGGAGAAGCTTCTATGCCAACAGGAGAATTACAAGGCTGTCCATTTCAGAACCGTTGTGCGTTCTGCATGGAAAAATGTCAAAAAGAAAAACCAGAATTAAAAACATTAGATGAAAATCATCAAATCGCTTGTTGGAGAATTTGAGGATTATCCACATCCTCAAATCTCCTCCATTATTGAATTGATAAAAATCGAGAAAAGCGAAAAACAGTAACAGCAATTCTAAAATTACCAACAACCAGAAAACCGAAGCCCGATAGCATTCAAACCGCCGCGACTAAAGTCACATTTGTAATGCTATCGGGCTTCGGTTTTCGTCTGTCTATCAATTAAAAAACTGTTACTAACTTTCCTTCATCAATTCAATAATCCTCTCCGTTGCATGTCCATCGCAGCTTCCCATGAATTTTTCTTTGAAGTCAATAACTCTCTGTTTATCAAATTGAGTATCAATATTTTTAATACTGTCTAAAAGTTCATCTTCTGTCTGAACAACCGGACCAGGAGTAAATTCAGAGTAATCATAGTAGAAACCTCTCCAGTCACAGTAATTATCGTAATCATAAGCGTAGAAGATCATTGGTTTTTCGAACAGGGAGTATTCAAATACCAGTGAAGAGTAATCGGAGATACAGATATCTGCGCTACAAAGTAAATCTTCGATAGAAAGGTCTTTCGTTAAATCTCTTGCAAAATGCTGTAATTCTTCTGGAATTACCGGTGGTTTCTTAACAAATGGGTGGTGCTTGCAGACAATGACATATTCATCGCCAAGTTCCTGATAAAAACGTTCAAAATCAATTTTATCTGGAGATTTGGCAGTAGCAACATGACCACGGAAAGTAGGAGCATAGAGAATAACTTTTTTGTCTTTTGCTTCTGGCATAATTTCATATAATTTCTGTCTGCGGCTTTCTACAAATTCACTGTCATAAAAGAGGTCTGTACGGCTAACACCAGTTGCTTTAACAATACCTTTTGGAAGATGCATTGCTTCTTCATATGCCCAGATGACTTCTGGACTGCTGACAGTTACATGCGTAAGATTTTCGTAGTTTGGATATTTGTCTAAAGTTGCGGCAGAAGAACCGAACTTTAATTCAGCAGTACTGCGCCCAAATTTTTTAAAGGCTCCACATGCATGCCATAAATTGATGGCGATTGTTTCTTTTCTTAATGGAATAGAAGAAAGAATGAGAGAAGCATCATCAATAAATACATACTTTGCTGTCGCAAGTTCTTGTAACATATCATCAACACGTTTTGTAAATTCACGGCCACGAATAAAGTTAAACTGTACGTAAGAACATTTTAAATCATATTCACCAGATTCTTCCAACTTTTTGTATAAATATTGAAAAGAATTAGAAAGAGTGGTAAAACGCATTTCTAAGAAAAGGACTTTGTTCTCCTGTACTGGCTGGTTACAGTAAGATTCATATTTTTTTGGAAAATATACTTTGTAACGATAATATTTACGCAGCTGTCTTAACTTTGCAACAAATTTCTTTTTGTACTTTTTAAAAAATGACATAATAGACATACTCCTTTGCATTAAATGAAATAAAATATTTGTATTTTGTGCTTTATATTAAAGAAATCAGATTAGCAATCAGGGCAGAAATAATCCCTACGGAGGAAATCAAAAGGTTCCATCGAAAAAGAATATCAATCCCATATTGCAGATTCCAGTGAAATAAAACAGAAAGACCTGATAAAATAAGAAAAAATACTTCAAGAAAAAGCAGGCCCTTGCAGGCAAGATGCAAATCTTGTCTGCTTAACTCCATATTTAGAGAAATTCCCATAATTATATAAAGGAATATAAACAGAAAGATTATATCAGAAGCTTGTAATTGTTGCAAGGCTTTAAAGAAAATTGTCCAATTCTGTTGAAAAGAAAGAGGAAGTGTACGAACATTTTCTGGAAGAAACAGGCTGATTATATAAATGAGACATGGGCCAAATAATAAGGGGCCGATACTGATAAAAAACTGCCCGAAATCGCCCTGAAGCTTCTGTAAAAAAGAACGGTTTTCATGATGCATTTTCACAAAACCAAGAGTGCCTCCGGAATGCAGTGCCTTTTTGGTAGTGCGATAAAGGCAGATTTGATCAATCTTATATCCAAATATAAGTCCAAAGAGCAAATGCCCTATTTCATGGACAGGTGTGCCAACAAGATTGAAAAAATCCAGAATAAGATAGCTGCGGTTTTTGTTCGAAAAATTCTGTATAGCAGCATGCCGGGTCTGCCCCATAATAAATCCAAACAGAATTAAAACGAAAAGCAGCTTTACATTAAGTTGCATAAAATAAGTAATCATATAGAATCTCCATAAAATTAATTTGGTTTATATAAGCAGTAGCTTGTGAGAGAAAGCCTTTTAACAGTCTATGAATTTAATATAACATTTAATATTGAATTTTTTGTGAAAAGCGTATAATATAGATATAATATGGCTTATTCTACGATTTGCCATTAGTACATTAAGAAAAGAGGGAAAGAAGAAATGAGTCTTATGATTGGAGCTGTAGTAATCGTTATCATCGTTGCCGGAGCTGCTTTTTTTATGTCTGGTAAGTCTGGTGCAAAGAATACTGCACAGAGCGAAACACAAGAGAAAAAGGGAAGCGAAGGAAAAGAAACTGCCGTAGTACAGGAAAAAGCAGAATCTGCTGATAAGTCACAGTCTGCAGAAGCCAGAGAAAAGAAAGCGAAAACGGAAAGTGTTTTAGAAAATGATAAGGAAAAGGGAACAGGAGAAAACACAGAAAAAATAATATCTGAAAATCAGAAAGTAAAAAATGAAGAAAAAGTAGATTTCAAAGAAAAAAACAGACAAAAAGAACAGTTATATTATTATATTAATCATGAATTACAGACTCTTTTTGCTACTTATAATAAAGGAGAATGGAATCGGCTTGAAAAACTGGGAGATATGTCTTCCACTTTATATAAGGAAAAAGAAAGTATTATTGAGGGACTGCCATCTTTTACAGGAACAATGGTGAAAGAATATTTTTCCTGTATTGACTTTAAGAAGGAAGAAGAAAAAGCTGTTTGTTATGTAAAAGATAAAGAACAGTTAAAGAAAGCATTCTTACAGTTTATGATGCCGTTTTATCCATATTATTATAAACAGTTAAGTGAGGGCGGACTTCGTCATACAGCATTGCTTCAGCCAAATACACTCCGCCTGTTCCAGCAGCTTACTGGTAAAAAGTTCCGTCCGGGATACCGAAACCGCTATACAACAGGAGTTCGGGCTTTTGAGTGGGACAAGAACCGCTACAAAGTGTACGGAAAAGATGGAAAGCTTTTGTGCGATGCCATTTTTGGTACGGATGGAATTATAGAAGGTTACGGTCAAAAGAAATATACAGATGAAACACATCCTGACTGGAATATTGTGGAAGAAGGAAATTGGGAAAATGGCACATTTGAAGGTGGAATTTTACGCTATGAATACAAAAGGCCTGTAGAATAATTGAAATTCACCTGTCTATTCGATTATGTATAGAGAAAAATGCACAAAATTTTGTATTTTCTTTCGAAATAACTTGAAAACCCGAAACAAAACCGATACAATAAAGGCTGTGTGCTGAAGTTCGAAAGAACAGGGAATATAGCACATACGCAGATCTAATATGTAATTTATAATTAAGCTAAGAAGAGAAGAATCAGAAAGATTTAAGAAAGAATTGATTTTCTTAGTTAAATTATTTTAGGTTATTTGGATTTAATAAAATGGATGAATAACAGGAGGTAATAAAAGATGTTTAAAAAATTAGCAGAACAGTTAAAAGCAAATGCACGTACTATCGTTTTCACAGAGGGAACAGATGCCCGTATTCTTGAAGCAGCAGATAAGCTGACAACAGAAGGCATTCTTGGAGTTATCCTTCTTGGAAAGGCTGATGAAGTAAAGAGTGCAGCAAAAGAAGCTGGTTTTAATATTGAAAAATGTCGGATCATCGATCCAGAGCAGTATGCAGAAATCGATGCTATGGTTGATGAGATGGTAACATTAAGAAAAGGCAAGATGACACCAGAGCAGGTTCGTGAAGCCCTTTCCAAATCAAACTACTTTGGAACAATGTTAGTAAAGATGGGCAAGGCAGATTGTCTGTTAGGTGGAGCAACATACTCTACAGCAGATACTGTACGTCCTGCATTACAGTTAATTAAGACAAAACCAGGCAACAAGATCGTAAGCTCCTGCTTCATCATGGTAAAAGGTGATAAGAAGTTAGCAATGGGTGACTGTGCAATCAACATCGCTCCAAATGAAGACGAGTTAGCAGAAATCGCTATCGAGACAGCTAAGACAGCAAAAATCTTTGGCATTGATCCAAAGGTAGCAATGTTATCTTACTCTACATATGGTTCAGGAAAAGGCGAGATGGTTACATTAATGGCCAACGCTACAAAGAAAGTAAAAGAGATGGCTCCAGATTTAGATATCGATGGAGAACTTCAGTTTGACGCTGCCGTAGCACCAGAAGTTGCAAAAGTAAAATGTGCAGGTTCTACAGTTGCCGGACAGGCTAATACTTTCATCTTCCCAGAAATCAGTGCTGGTAACATCGGATACAAGATTGCTGCACGTCTTGGTGAATACGAAGCAATCGGACCAGTTCTTCAGGGACTTAATGCACCGATCAACGATTTAAGCCGTGGATGTAACGCTCAGGAAGTTTACAAAATGGCTCTTGTAACTGCAGCATTAAGCTAATTACTATTTAATTCATTAGACAAACTACAGACGAAGCCATTGCTCCCAATAAGGCATATTTGTGATTTTAGTCGCGGCGTGTTGAATGTTCGCTTTATGCGCTCGCATCCAACATTTGCTCCGAGACCACAAATATGCCTTAT
>SKER01002957.1_pt1 | contig 10263 bp, 5 predicted proteins | sample 4826961 | NCBI WGS metagenome assembly SKER01 (sample SAMN11008804, study PRJNA524170) | human gut metagenome | biome: Human fecal sample; material: Feces; isolation source: fecal sample from pouch patient p47 | host: Homo sapiens | place: Israel: Tel-Aviv | collected 2016-11-16
GGCTAAGAATTTCGACTGCTTTATCCCCTGAAAGGTTCGTTCCAGCGGCATTATTAATCAAGAAGCTAAGTTTTTTAGGTGTTGAAGACAATTTCACATCTAAATAGACACCATAATCATCCTGTTTGGCTTCTGCAAATGAGGTTGCCCCTGTCGGCCAGGCCCCCTTCTGAGATGATGGTGTCTCAACATCATCCCAAGTCCAAAGACCAAGAGATGACTTGTCTGGACTTGGCAACTCTTGGAAATGCAAGCGAATAGCCCCCTCAGCAATAGGATCCTCAGACGCATTCGTAAGAGTTTGACTATTATTAGTACCTACTGTTTTTGGCGTGTTTTCGCTAGTTTCAGTTAGCTTGGGAATCCCAGTACGGCCAGTATTTTCTTCTGGAAGAGAAACTGGCTCATTTTCTTTGAACACCGTGGCATTCTCAGCTGCTACAGGAGCTGTTGGCGTTTCAGTTACTAGTCCACTGGTAGTAAGACTAGGATCAGCTTGTTCTACCTGTGTGCTAGAGTCGGGCGTTGATACTGCTTCATCTGCTTTTACTCCTTGAACTGCAGCAAAGCTCAAAAAAATAGCTCCAATGGTTACAGAAGCCAAACCTAACTTGTACTTGCGAAGGCTATAACGAAGAACTTTTTCATCATTAGCTTGAGTATTTCTTTTCATAAAAACTCCTTTTGTTAACGTTTTCATGTTTTTTAATATACCATTTAGCTTTCGTTTATGCAAGCGTTTTCTCTCTTTAAAAATTAAAAAAGAGAGAACCTTAAGATTCTCTCAATCTATTAATTATAAATAGAATAGTAACGCTTAATCCCTGCCACAATTGCGTTAGCCAAAGTCTCCTGATAAGCAGAGGTATTCAAACGGGCTGCTTCTTGAGGATTTGACAAGAAACCTAGTTCAAGAAGGACTGCTGGCGCTGTTGTCTCACGCAAGACCGCAAAGGTTTGACGTTTCACTCCCTGATTTTGGGCTCCAGTCGCATTAATCAGGCTGGACTGGATGGCATTGGCCAAGGTGTCACTCATGCTCAAACGAGTCGGATTAGCATGATAGGTTGCATTAATACGTGATGGATATTCTGCATAAGGTTGGTAATAATAAGTCTCGATACCCTGTGCTGCAGAACTTCCTGAAGCATTGATGTGAATACTTACGAAGATATCTGATTCAGAAGCATTAGCTGCACGTGAACGATCCGTCAAGTCAACATAGGTATCACTGGTGCGAGTGGTTACAACTTGATAGCCTTCTGCTTCAAGTTTAGCTTTCACGCGGCTTTGGATAGCCAAGGTCAAGCTCTTTTCAGAGATACCAAAGTAAGAAGCTCCTGGATCATAGCCACCATGACCAGCATCGAGATAGACAACCTTATTTAAAACATCGTAGTTTCCTCTTGATGCCGAACCGATTTTCTTAGGTGCAACCACATCGGCAGAGGTGGCGCCAAAGCCGATATTCTTACCTGAAGAATCAACAATATAGCCATGAACGATATACTTGCCTGAATTCCACTTGTGCTGACCGGCTGAAATAGTCACCTTGTAGGAACCATCATCCTGTTTAGTGGCATTATGCCAAACAAGATCATCCTGACCATTTTGCTCAGACCAGACAGGGATAAGGACACCTGAAATACCACTTGGATTCGTCAGATTAGTGATAAGAACGTCAAAAGTTCCACGATTTTTATCATTATTGGTAATAGTCAATGTTCCTTGAGTCTTAGTGATATCAAGTGTCACTTGTTTGCCACCTAGACCAATGTATTTACCGTCATTGTCAACCAAATAGACATGAGAGTTATAGAGACCGCTATCTCCCTTATGGTTGCTTGAACGAACAGTTACCTTATAGTCTCCATTAGCTTGCTTGGCTGCCTTGTACCAGATGATATCATCTTGACCGTTCTTTTCTGACCAGGTTGGAACTAGAACTTCTTTGAAACCACGTGGCGCAATTAAGTTTGAGATAACAAGATCATAGCTACCAGTAGCATTGTTGAGACCAGTGATAGCAAGGTCAGCTTTGGGATCTGACAAAGTAACTTTTGTTTGTGTTCCCCCTACACTGATTCGTGAGCCATCATTTTGGATAAAGTAAAGATGAACATTGTAAATACCAGTTACGTTTTTGTGGTTGGCTACCTGAACAGTAACCTTGTAATTGCCATCTGTTTGACGTGTAGCTTCATACCAACGAATATCATCTTGACCATCAGTCTCAGACCAGATAGGTACCTGAACCGTACGCACACCTTTCGGGCTATAGACATCGCTGATGACCACATCAAAAGTTCCAGCACCATTGTTATTTAAGATAGAAATACTACCACTTGGCTTAGTTTCATTGACCTCAACCACAGTCTCAGTCAAATACTGGCGGTTACCAGTATTATCTATGAGATAAGCATCCGCTCTGTATTTTCCAGTTGAATGTTTGTGTTCTGAAGCCTTAATCGTCACACGATAGCTGCCATCTGCTTGCTTACTTGCCTTATGCCAAACCAAATCATCCTGACCATTAATAAGACTCCATGACGGTACCAGGATTTCTTTAAGACCATTAGGTGCAACTATATTGCGAACCACCGCGTCAAAAGTTCCTGTCGTAGCATTGTTATTTTCAATCGTTAGGCTGGCACTTGGACGCGATTGGCTAATTTCCACCACTTTTTCAGTCAAGTAGAAACGCTTGTTAAAATTATCTACAATATAAGCATCGGCACGGTATTTACCGGTTGAATTTTTGTGGTCACTTGCCTTAATGGTAGCTCGGTAAGAACCATCTGCTTGCTTCGTCGCCTTATGCCAAATCAAATCGTCTTGACCACCAACGAGACTCCATGACGGTACTAAGATTTCTTTCACACCTGTAGAGGCAATAATATTTTTCACCACAGCGTCAAACGTGCCTGTAGCTGCATTATTATTTTCAATCGTTAGGCTTGCACTTGGACGAGCGTAATTAACAGATACTACTTTCTCAGAAATATAATGTCTCTTATTTGTTCGATCAACAACATAGGCATCTGCACGGTAATTACCAGCCTCCCCCTTGTGATCAACCGCCTTAATGGTTACACGATAAGAGCCGTCCATTTGCTTGGCTGCCTTATGCCAAATCAAGTCATCTTGACCATTGGCTAGACTCCAAGATGGGACAAGAACCTCTTTAACACCCAAGGGTGCCACAATATCTCGAACCACAGCATCAAAGGTACCAGTGACCTTGTTGTTGTTCTCAATTGAGAAGCTTGCCTTAGGTTTTAGAACATCAGTATCATGAGAATGAGTCAACTTAGCAGGTTCAGCCACGGTATTGCTTGAAACCTCAGAAGCAGTAGGTACCGTCGCATTTTCTGAACTCGCTACTGTGTTAGCCTGAACTACAGATTCAGAGGCAACGACTCTTGATTCAGATGCTGCAATCTTTGTTGAGCTTGCTTGACTAACTTGTGGAGCACTTGAATTTGCTACTTCACTTGTGGCTGTAGGTGTTTCCGCAACAGTTGAACTTGGTCTTGCTGATGGTGACTCTTGTGCAAGAACTACCCCACCACCAAAAATTTCTGCTGCTGTCGCAGGTTGATACTGGTTCCCTTCAGTAACCGTAGGCATTTGCGTAGCTACCTCATCCGCACTGGCCACCTGAGTGGTCACCGCCATGAGAACAGCCGCACTGGCATAGTAGATAAAATCTTTTGTTCGCATTTAACTTTCCTTTGACACTTTTTAATACGTCACCCATTTTACCATAGAAAATGTCTTACGAATAGAGGAAAAGTGATAATTCTCTAAAAAAACTATAAAAATGATAAAAAAATAAGTAATTTTCATACTTAAAGTATCAATGTAATCCAAATAAAGAACCTAAAAACCTATAAACAAGAGATTCCAAATGTATATATAATATTCTGAAAATAGAAAAATACAAAATATTACTATCAAAACTGAACACAAAAAAGCCCTTAGAAGTTTCCTTCTAAAGACCTTTCATTAATAGATTAAGCAAAGATTGAGAAGAATGGTGCACCAAGCTTAGTATCCATTGCGTCTCGACTCTGAACACCATGAATGTAATCCAATGAATACCAGCCATTGTTATTGGCGTTAAATGGATCACGAACATAAGTTTTACCATTATCATAGCCATGAAGCACGATTTCATGCGTGTAAGGATAATTGATAAATTGACTTGCTCCTACTGCCGCCAAAACGTGTTGCCCTGACATCAAAGCTGAGGCAATGTTAGCAATACTTGAAAGTACATTGCTCTTCAGACCCCAGTTTTTACTTGCTAATACAATACCATCTGCATCAGTACCAGCGACTGATGTTTTGTTAAATGAATTTGTATTGTAGTACAAATAATCCGCAACTGTCGTTGGTGCAATGACAGTTCCCAAAATATCTGTAAAAGTCATGGCAAGTGATGTTGGAACACAGCCAGATTGATCCATATTGCTGACACCATACCACTTAGAAGCCCAACGAGGGTCACGTTGAGAATAATAAGTCGTCTGAGGCTCAACACGACGATTACGTGGAGCAAGAGCTGTCTCACCAAGGTTAAATCCGTCTACAGTATTGTCTACATAGTCTACATAAACATGAGTCGTATAGTTACCGATGAGATTCTTATGATTAACAGTCGATACATTGATTTCAGTATGTGTTCCAGTAGGTGCTGTATTGTACCAAGAAAGGTTTCCTTGGTTACTTTCTGACCATACAGCTACACGAATATTCTTAATCTGACGTCCTTGTGGCGCTTGATCAACTACAACTGTAAAACTACCTGCTTCTGAATTAACATTAGTGATATAGGTTTGCGTTTTAGTCTTAGCATTACGGAATTCAACTGTTGTCGTTGTCCCTCCTACACCAACTTGTGACCCATCATTTAAAATGTAGTACAAATGAATATTGTACAAACCTGTTGAATTTTTGTGGTTAGTAGCTTGAACATTTACCGTATAAGTGCCATTAGCTTGACGTGTGGCTTCATACCAACGAATGTCATCTTGACCATCTTTTTCAGACCAAATAGGTACTTGAACAGTACGAACACCTTTAGAACCATAGACATCACTGATAATGACATCAAAAGTACCAGTATCATTATTGTTATTAACAACTGAAATAGTACCGACTGGCTTATTATGTTTTACGTCTACAATGGTTTCAGTGACATAATGACGTTGGTTGGCATTATCTACGATGTAAACGTCAGCACGGTAATTTCCTAGTGAATTTTTATGCTCACTAGCCTTAATAGTGACACGGTAGCTACCATCAGATTGGCGACTAGCCTTGTGCCAAACGAGATCATCCTGTCCATTAACGAGACTCCATGAAGGAACTAAAACTTCCTTAACCCCATTTGGTGCTACGATATTGCGGATAACAGCGTCAAAAGTACCTAAATCAGCATTATTATTTTCAATAAAGAGGCTTGCACTAGGACGAGTTTGAGAAACTTCTACCACTTTTTCAGTAAGGTAGAAACGTTTGTTAGAGTCATCTACAAGGTAGGCATCGGCACGGTACTTACCAGTTGAATTCTTATGATCCGTTGCTTTGATAGTCACTCGGTAAGAACCATCGGCTTGACGAGTTGCCTTATGCCAGATAAGGTCGTCTTGACCACCAGCTAAACTCCATGAAGGAACAAGAACTTCTTTCAAACCTGTAGGAGCAACAATGTTACGAACAACTGCATCAAAAGTACCTGCTGCAGTATTGTTGTTTTCAATCGTAAGGACACCACTTGGTCGAGCATAATCAACAGCCACTACTTTTTCAGCAATATAATGGCGATTGTTAGAGTTATCCACGATATAAGCATCGGCACGGTAATTTCCTTTAGTGCCCTTATGCTCACTTGCCTTAATGGTTACACGGTAGCTGCCATCAGTTTGCTTAGTCGCCTTATGCCAAATAAGGTCGTCTTGGCCATTTTCAAGACTCCATGATGGCACCAAAACTTCTTTAACACCTAGTGGTGCTGAGATATTGGTGATAACGGCGTCAAAAGTTCCAGCCTTAGCATTATTGTTTTCAATAGCAAAACTTGCTTTAGGTTTCAACTGCTCAGGTGTCTTACCAATGAAGACTTGCGTAGTTGTTCCACCAACACCCGTCAATTGACCATCTTTTTGAACATAATAAAGGTGGATATTATAAAGCCCTGTCGAGTTTTTATGAGCTGAAGCCTTAACGTTTACTGTATAAGTTCCATTATTTTGACGGTTAGCCGTATACCAGATAATGTCATCTTGACCATTAATTTCTGACCAAATTGGGACAGAGACTGTTTCAACACCATTTGGTGCTTTGACATTAGAGATGACAACATCAAAGCTACCAACAGTTGGATTATTGTTGACAATAGAAATGGTTCCACTCAAATTGCCTTGAGTTGCATCAACCTCAGCACTAGCATTAGCTGTGAAACGTCCTGTATAATCCACGCTGTGGTCGAAGACATGTTTACCTGGCAGGATATTAGCAGTTGCTGTAAACTGCCAAGCACCAGTTTTAGCATTGTAACGCATGTTTTTAGCGCTTGTAGCTGTAAGAGTTGATGATGGGTACTGTGCGACCCAGAAATTTTCGATACCAAATTGAGAGGTTGAGACAGGTCCACGGTAGCCTAGATTATTCTCATCCAACCAGCTGGCACTTGTGTAGAACATCAAGTTGTTGTAGCCATGCTTATGCATTTCGTTAACCCATGCTTGAGTGTTACGGTTGATATTTGGAAGCATCTTAGAGTCTTCGAAATCATTAACCATAACAGTACTCTTTGGAAGGTTAAGGTTTTGTGCAGCTTGAATGTAGAAACGAGCCTCTGCACGTGCTTCTTCCTCTGTTGTGTATCGAGAAAAATGATAGGTAGATACTTGAAGACCGGCAATTTGAGCATTACGAACTTGTGATGGTGCTTTAGGGTTGTTGTACCAAGTATCCTCAGTCAACTTGACAACGACACCACCAACACCTTGGCGTGCAAGAGCACGATAGTCATCTACACTGATTTCACCATTATGGCTGCTGACATCGATAAAAGTCTTCGGTTGCACCTTAAGGGTTGGCGAAGGAACATCCGTAGAATTCGTTAATTTAGCAGGTGTTGCTACAGTGCTATTTGACATTTCTGAACTTGTCGCACTTGTAGAAGCAGTTCCACTTTCTGAACTTACTACAGAAGTCGCAACTGAATTTGATGTTGCAGTAACAGTAGAGTTAGCTACCGAAGTTGATGCCGTTGCCGTTGCAGCCTCGGAACTCTGTGAAGCAGGAGACGTAGATACCGCTGGAGCACTAGCTTTTGCCACTTCACTCGAAGCTGCGGGTGCTGAAACCGTTGAACTAGGAGTTACAGGTAAGGCTGCTTCTCCACCAAAAATCTCAGCCGCTGTTGCAGGTTGATACTGATTTCCTTCAGTAATAGAAGGCGTTTGTGTCGCCACTTCGTCTGCTTGAGCAACCTGAGTAGTTACAGCCAAGAGAACAGCCGCACTGGCATAGTATATAAAATCTTTCGTTCGCATTTAACTTTCCTTTTGCATTTGTAATACTTGAACCATTTTACCACAGAAAAACTCTCGTGGAAAGGTTATTATTAAAAAATTTCTAAATAAAATAGAAATATTATAAAATTATAAATAAACTTTCTCTTTTGATAGAAAACTCTTTAACTTATTATTCGTATGTTTCTACAAAACTATTGAAAATCCGTAACGATTTTTTCAAATAAATACAAATGAAAATGTATGAAAAAATTCCCGAACCTTTGTCCGAGAATTTAATTTATCCTTATTTACGCTTTGGTGGGTTATGGATAATAATAAATTCTTAAGCTATATCAAATATTTTCAACAGACCACAATAAATCCATTCTTTCTTCATAAAACTTTTTAAATAAGCTAATCATTATTTTATCAATCAAAATCAAAACATAAAACCAAACAATGTAGTTATTTGATCCGAATTCATTTTTTTCCAAATCGAGTAATGTTGGAATATTATATTGATATGATATTGTATTATGTGCCATTCTATTTCTATTCTTATAAAGATTTTCATACAAATTTTTAGCGGTACTTTCAAAAAGATTTCCATTATTATCATCTATTTGACTAACACCAGCTTTTTTCTTTATATTTTCTTTAAATTCAATAAAATCTCTTTGGTTCCATTTTTCTATGCACGTATCCTTGAATAAATCAACTATTGTATTTTTTGAATTATCAACTATCGATTTTTTATCTTTTTCACTTAAGGAATTAATGCTTAACTTATTTTTTAACGCCTTATATAAGTCATTCTTAGAATCATAAGTAGAAAAATACTCATTTGACATACTACTTAAAAATCTTCGTCTGAATTCAAAATCTTCCGTAGCTAACTCCCAAGCAATACATTTAAATTTTTGCTCTTGAAAACCAGTCATCTTTAAAAATGTTGATTTCAATAAATAATCATTCAAAGGATAAGTATTTATTGATTTATCAAGATTAGAGGTTACATTTACCAATTCTTTTAAAATATCTTCTATAGGTTCATTAATAAATTCATAGTGCTTGCTCATCTTATATATCCACCATAATTTCTTTATAAATTTCAATTGAAGATTTAACACGTTTAGTCAAGTATTTTAAAGCAGAAGGATTCCTTGGATGATAATTTGTAATTTCCACAAATCCCTCTTCCCCACTATCAAATTCTACTGGCTTATACGTAAAAGGATCCTTAAATTCTTCTATCTTATTCTTCAATTTTTCAAAAAGCAGCTCTAAATTCTCAGTTTTCAACTTTTTCTGCATAAATAATACAAAGTAAATCAAACCGAAGTAGTATAAATCCTGATCAATGATGGAATCAAAATTTTCATTATACAAACCAAATTCCTTTATATAATAATCTAATTCTTCGAAAAACTGATTATAGTTATCCCCTTTTAAAAGATACTCTAAACTAACAAATTTTTGTTCATCTTTTTTAGTATCAGCTATAATAAAATTGATATACTCCATATAATAGGATTCTAATTTATCTTTACTGCCACCAAAACCAACGCATAACATTTCAATGTTTGGATTCTGATGATATTCAGATAGTACTGCCATATATCTTACAAAATCTATTGTTTTCAGAGTGTACTTTTCTAAAAAATAAGGTTTAAAAAAACTTACCTTTGACTGATCAAGATAATATAAAGCCTCCCTACTCTCTTGCGGAGTTAAACTTTGTCCTTGAACATTAATATTCCTAAATACAGAAGTATAATATTGTTGCTGGTAGGAAGGTTTAGAAGAGTCTGGAATAAGAAAAGAGAAACCTAAAAATGTATTTTTTAAGAATTCCTTATCAGGTATGTTATCTCGAAATTCAATTTTTTTAAAAAACTTATTTTTATTTAGTTCTTCTTTTAATTCTTCGAGAGACTTAGGTCCATCTTTAAGTAAATCATTAAATGTCCAGTTAATTACATCAGTTTTTTCATCAAAATAGTCATCATTCTCATCTAAAACTTTAGCAACTTTTCTTTTTGAAAACTTCTCAAATGTTTTTCGGTCTGGAAAATATCCAATTACCGATAATAAGATACTTGTTAATCTCTGCTGTCCATCAATAAGTAGATTTAAACTCTCACCGTCTTGCTTGAAAGAGCCTATGATAACAGGTGGAACAAACTTTTTTTCAGATAAAGATTCAATCAATTTTTCACGCTTTTCTTCATCCCAAACAAAATTCCTTTGATAATCTGGTAAAATGATATTCTTACTTAGTATCAATTCAATCCAATAGTCTAATGAGTACTCACCATAATATACTTTATTTTCCATTGTATTACCTCCATTTATGTGTTTACTCTATCTTATTAAAAATATATTGTCAATCATTTATTTAAGATGGAACGATTATTATTTATAGTAGATTTAAAAACAAAAGAAAAATCCCCGAACTTCCGTCCGAGAATTTTATCAGCTTTATTTACGTTTTGGTGGGTTATGGATAGCTTCTCCAAGTACGTCAGCAAAGGCTTCATACATGTTTTCAGAGAAGGTTGGGTGACCGTGGATAGATTGCAAGAGTTCATCTACAGTCAATTCATTTTCCATAATTGTTGATGCTTCGTTAATCAATTCAGCTGCGGCTGGACCGATAATATGAACACCAAGGATTTCATGGTACTTCGCATCTGCAACGACTTTAACAAAACCTTGAGCTTCATTTGAAGCG
>SKER01002959.1_pt1 | contig 10252 bp, 9 predicted proteins | sample 4826961 | NCBI WGS metagenome assembly SKER01 (sample SAMN11008804, study PRJNA524170) | human gut metagenome | biome: Human fecal sample; material: Feces; isolation source: fecal sample from pouch patient p47 | host: Homo sapiens | place: Israel: Tel-Aviv | collected 2016-11-16
CAATTAATCGGCGGTATTTCAATACTGGCAATATTTGCCAGCATCATTTTTGAGTTTTCCTCATCACTGTATGGCATCCCGACACCGGCCTCGTCAGCCTGCTCGAAGATAGAAATAGAAAGTGGAGTTTGTTGCTGTAGAAGCGAGAATAAGGTGTAGATCCCCGTAGGCCCGGCACCCACAATAGCAATTTTTTTCATTGTTACTTACCTGTACGCATTCTTTCGAATTTAGTGTTATCAGATAAGTTTGGTTGAGATTTTTAGAATTTGAGAAATTTCAGACAGGGATGAAAAGGGCACTAACCGCCCTTGATTAAATTCTGTCAGGCGAGTTTTGCCTGATTGATTTGACTCAGTGACACATTGACATCGAAAACTTTGGCGACAACTTCCTCAACGCCAAGATTTTTCAGTCGGGCAGTATGTTTTTCCAGATAGGTAAGGGCGCTTTTTTCATCAGAGAAAAGGTAGATCCCACCGGCTTCGTGGTTCTTTTCACTTTCTGTCCAAACCTTCCACAGAAAACCAGGTTCTTGATTAATCGACTCAGCAAGCGGTTTAAGCTGCTCAGCCATTGCGTCGCCAAATGGGCCATTAAAAGCAAAATGAAGTTGTAACAAAGTTGCCACAGCGATTCTCCTTCTGATAACGCACACGAAGACAGTGTAGATCTTTTAACGTATTGGATACAGAGAAGAAACAGAGGGACAAAGAAGAAGACCAGATTAAGAAAATCTGGTGCGTCCGAGTGGACTCGAACCACCGACCCCCACCATGTCAAGGTGGTGCTCTAACCAACTGAGCTACGGACGCAGGATGGTGCGTTCAATTGGACTCGAACCAACGACCCCCACCATGTCAAGGTGGTGCTCTAACCAACTGAGCTATGAACGCAACGTTGTAGGTGACAACGGGGACGAATATTAGCGGCAGAGTGGGAAGGTGGCAAGAGGCAAAACGTAATTTTCTGCGCTATTTCGACCGTTTGCAGAGCTTTTAAGCAAATTGGCTATATTTTGTTGATTTGCAAGGGCGATTTTTATTCAGGATCGCATTTACATCTGATACAACCCAATAATCCGTGTATCAGAGTTTAAACAGAGTTGTTTGCCACCATCTCAAATCTGTCGTGGATAAATCCTCCGTAGCCTTTACACTTAGGTAGCAATAAAGGCACACAGATGCAGCAAAGGAATAAATCATGGGATCTGATGCGAAAAACTTGATGAGCGACGGGAACGTGCAAATTGTTAAGACCGGCGAGGTCATTGGCGCGACGCAACTTACTGAAGGCGAGTTGATTGTTGAAGCTGGCGGAAGAGCCGAAAATACCGTGGTCACGGGGGCTGGCTGGTTGAAAGTGGCAACCGGTGGGATCGCCAAATGCACACAGTACGGCAACAATGGCACGCTATCGGTCAGCGACGGTGCCATTGCCACAGATATTGTTCAGTCCGAGGGAGGCGCAATTAGTCTCTCTACGCTCGCTACGGTTAATGGCCGCCATCCCGAAGGTGAATTCAGCGTTGATAAAGGTTATGCCTGCGGTTTGTTGCTGGAAAATGGCGGTAACCTGCGTGTACTGGAAGGACATCGCGCGGAAAAAATCATTCTCGATCAAGAGGGCGGCCTGTTGGTCAATGGGACAACCTCAGCGGTCGTGGTAGATGAAGGTGGTGAATTGTTGGTGTATCCAGGTGGGGAAGCCAGCAATTGTGAGATTAATCAGGGCGGCGTTTTTATGCTGGCGGGGAAAGCCAGTGATACGTTGCTTGCTGGTGGCACCATGAATAATCTCGGTGGTGAAGACTCTGACACTATTGTTGAGAATGGATCCATTTATCGTCTGGGGACGGATGGCCTTCAGCTCTACAGTTCCGGTAAGACGCAAAACCTGTCCGTGAATGTGGGTGGTCGGGCTGAAGTGCATGCCGGTACGCTGGAAAATGCGGTAATACAAGGTGGGACAGTGATTTTGTTGTCACCCACCAGCGCGGACGAAAATTTTGTCGTAGAGGAAGATCGTGCACCGGTTGAACTGACCGGGAGTGTTGCATTACTGGACGGCGCTTCAATGATTATTGGCTATGGCGCAGATCTGCAACAATCAACGATTACTGTACAGCAGGGCGGTGTGTTGATTCTCGACGGCAGTACGGTAAAAGGCGACAGTGTCACTTTTGGTATTGGTAACATCAATCTGAATGGCGGAAAACTGTGGCTGATCACTGATGCGGCAACGCAGGTGCAACTGAAAGTGAAACGCCTGCGTGGAGAGGGAGCCATTTGCCTGCAAACCAGTGCGAAAGAAATTTCACCTGACTTCATCAATGTGAAAGGGGAAGTTACCGGTGATATACACGTTGAGATAACAGATGCCAGTCGGCAAACTCTGTGTAACGCACTGAAACTACAGCCAGACGAAGACGGGATTGGCGCAACGCTCCAGCCTGCGTAAAAACACAGGCGCAACCCGTGAAGGTTGCGCCTTGTCTTTATTAGCGGGATGCTCGTTGCAGAATGATGGCTGACGGCAGACGTTGCAGGAACCGCATACGCAGCATCATCATAATGGCTGCCGACGTCAGGCCAATAATAAAGCCTATCCAGAAGCCTGCTGGCCCCATAGGTTCAACGACCAGATCGGTCAGTGCCAGAATATAGCCGCTTGGCAAGCCCAGCACCCAGTAAGCCGTAAAGGTGATATAGAAAATGGAACGCGTATCTTTATAACCACGCAAAATTCCACTGCCAATCACCTGGATAGAGTCAGAAATCTGATATACCGCCGCCAGCAACATCAAATGTGCAGCCAGCGTTACAACCTCGGGATTGTCGTTGTACAACAGGGCGATTTGCTCCCGCAGTGAAACCGTGAATATGGCCGTCAGGGTTGCCATACAGACACCCACCATAAGCCCGGTCCGCGCAGCGGTTTGCGCATCCAGCGTTGAGCCCTGACCCAGACGATAACCTACGCGGATAGTTACCGCTGCCGCCAGCGACATTGGAAGCACAAACATCAGTGAACTAAAGTTCAGGGCAATCTGGTGTCCTGCGACATCAACAATACCGAGCGGAGACACTAACAGAGCCACGACGGCAAACAGTGTCACTTCAAAGAACAGTGCCAGCGCAATTGGCAAACCGAGTTGAATCAGTCGTTTCATAACCGCAGGATCGGGCTTCGCGGTGCCTTTTTCGTTACGAATATCGCGCATCGAGCGGGCGCGTTTAATGTAAGAAACCATGGCAAGGAACATGACCCAATACACCGCCGCAGTAGCCACGCCACAACCAACGCCACCGAGCTCAGGCATACCGAAATGACCATAAATAAAGATATAGTTCACCGGAATGTTCACCAGCAGGCCGATAAAGCCCATTACCATACCCGGCTTGGTTTTTGCCAGACCTTCACACTGGTTACGGGCAACCTGGAAGAAAAGATATCCCGGCGCGCCCCATAGCAACGCACGCAGATAACCCACGGCTTTCTCCGCCAGAGCCGGATCGATGTTTTCCATGGAGCGGATAATGTAGCCTGCATTCCACAGCACCAGCATAATGAGAACGGAAACAAAACCTGCCAGCCAGAAACCTTGTCGCACCTGATGCGCAATGCGCTCACGTCGACCGGAACCATTTAATTGCGCGATAACCGGCGTTAATGCCAGCAGCAGTCCGTGACCAAAGAGGATCGCCGGAAGCCAGATAGAAGTTCCGATAGCGACCGCCGCCATGTCGGTGGCACTATAGCCGCCCGCCATCACGGTATCGACAAAACCCATCGCAGTTTGGGCGATTTGCGCGAGAATCACCGGGATTGCTAATGCTAATAACAGACGCGCTTCACTGATATACTTCTGCACGTGAACACCTTTTATTTGTAGTTATATGAGAGACTAAAAAGCCGCCTGAATGGGCAGCAAAAAGAAGAAGCAGGGGAAATTCAGTCTATTGTAGCGAGGATTTATTAATTCTCCAGTGAAAAAATAGCCATTCTTACCCCTTCACTGGTAAGGGCGTTTTCCACCTGCTATTGTGCTGAACAGAATGTCTTAACTGATTTCAGGAGTTGTAAGTATGTTTACGGGGATTGTACAGGGCACCGCAAAACTGGTGTCGATTGACGAAAAACCAAATTTTCGCACGCATGTGGTGGAGTTACCCGACCACATGCTGGACGGACTGGAAACCGGTGCGTCCGTGGCGCATAACGGTTGTTGCCTGACCGTGACGGAAATTAACGGCAACCATGTCAGTTTTGATCTGATGAAAGAAACGTTACGCATTACTAATCTTGGCGATTTAAAAGTGGGGGATTGGGTAAACGTTGAGCGTGCGGCGAAATTCAGCGATGAAATTGGCGGACACTTAATGTCAGGTCATATTATGACCACCGCTGAAGTGGCGAAAATATTAACCTCGGAAAATAATCGTCAGATCTGGTTTAAAGTCCAGGATAGTCAGTTGATGAAATATATCCTGTACAAAGGATTTATTGGCATCGACGGTATTAGCCTGACCGTCGGCGAAGTCACGCCAACGCGTTTTTGCGTCCATTTAATTCCGGAAACACTGGAACGCACGACTCTTGGGAAGAAAAAACTCGGCGCACGCGTCAACATTGAAATCGATCCACAAACTCAGGCAGTGGTAGATACGGTAGAACGTGTGCTGGCGGCACGAGAAAATGCCATGAATCAACCAGGTACACAAGCCTGATCTGAAATCGCCCCCGGAGAGGGGGCGATAGAATAGCCTTTAGCGAGCGACTCGAAGGCCGTTTTCAACACCGCGTGAGAACACGACCTGCCAGAGCTGAATATCACGGGCGCGGAAAGCACCTGCACAGGCATTCAGATAATAGGTAAACATCCGTTTAAAGCGTTCACTGTAGTTATCCGCAATTTCTGGCCATGCGGCGAGGAATCGTTCATACCACGCCATCAACGTAGTATCGTAATCAGCACCGAAGTTATGCCAGTCTTCCATCACAAAGTGGGGTTCGCTGGACTGAGCAATCTGGCGTACAGAGGGCAGGCAACCGTTCGGAAAAATATATTTATTAATCCAGGGATCAACATTCAGATCGGTTTTTTTCGAACCGATGGTATGGAGCAGGAATATACCTTCCGGTTTCAAATTACGATCCACCACCGCAAAATAGGTATCGTAATTTTTCGGTCCGACGTGTTCGAACATCCCCACAGAAACAATACGATCAAACTGGTCGTTCAGGTCACGATAATCTTGCAGCAAAATGGTGACATCCAGGCCTTCACAGCGTTCCTGAGCCATTTTTTGCTGTTCGGCAGAAATGGTGACGCCGACCACGCTTACGTCATAATTAGACGCCATGTAGTGCGCCAGTCCGCCCCAGCCGCAGCCAATATCCAGTACGCGCATCCCTGGTTTTAACTGCAATTTTTCACAAATCATTTTGAGCTTCGCCTGCTGGGCAGATTCCAGATTATCGGCATCTTTCCAGTAAGCGCAGGAATATTGCATGAAGGGATCAAGCATGCGGCTGAACAAGTCATTACCCAAATCGTAATGCTCTTTGCCGACTATCCAGGCACGTTTTTTACTCTGCAGATTGAAGAGACGAGCGCCGGCAATACGCAGCGTGTCTTTGAAATGATGGGGGAGTTGGTTCTCGAGACCTGCGCGTAAGACTTTGCTAAAAAACATATCCAGTCGGTCACATTCCCACCAGCCATCCATATAACTTTCGCCTAACCCCAAAGAACCTTCCTGCAGAACGCGTTTAAAAAAATCGGGGTTTTTGACACGAATATCCGCCGGGGCAGAACCGTTAATGGCTATACCGGCACGGCTAAGTAATTCGTTGGCGATACGGTACCAGTTGTCATCCGGTACACTGACTTCTTCTATACACGATGAACTCATAGTTTCTCCATCACTGGTCGGTGATCAGAACCTTAAAACAGCGTAGACGCTTTTTGGGCTTTGTGAGAAATCTCGCAGAAAAAACCGCGAGTCTATAATCCGACGTAGAACAGAGGGAAAGGAGGAACCCTTGCCGAAATGACCATCCATAGTGAGTCGGGAACGATCCTGTCCCCGTAAAAACATAATATTTATCGTAGCTTTAACAACTCGAAATTAGTATAGGCCGCTAATTTCAATCATACAACAAAATTTTGTTAGCAGCCTAAGTATAAGCATATCGATATAGATCAGTGTGATTCGCTATGAGCGACTTCGGCATTGCCATGATTCTGGCAGTCTACTTCTTCACAACGTTGCATCATGTAACCCAGAGCAACCAGCACTACTGTTGATAACATCACGCTGGTGGTGGTGAGCAATGGCGTGCTGATACTGATAAGCCAGGAAACTACCAGACTTGCGAGGAAGCACAGACCCAGTTGTAGAGTGTTCTGCAACGCTGCGGCGCGACCAGTTGCGTGTGGGAAGGGACGCAGCGCCTGGGCGACAACAATCGGGTAGATCGCGCCATTGGCAATCGCCATCACACAGAATGGGATCAGGATTTCGACCAGCGACACATGGCTAATGAAGCCCGCAGCCCAGGTCGCAATGACGCTGACAGCAAACAGTACCAGCAACCACGGTAATAACTGCTTGCCTTGCCATTTCTGCAGCGCGGCGCGACAGCCATAACCACCAATCAGAAACGCGATAGTTTGCGGGACATAACTTAAACCAATAACTGCCGGGCTGTAGCCCATTTCACTAAGGATGAACGGTGAACCGGTCAGCCATGCAAAAAAACTGGCTGAACAGGCCGCGTATATCAGCACGTTGCCGCGATAGGTTTTAGAACGTAGCAGGTCGGTAAAGGTCAGACCATCCTGACTATTGTTACGGGCCTTCGTCGTGGGTTTGAGCCAGAAAATAGGCAGAATCAGCACCACGGTAATGGCAAACAGGGTGGCGAAAATCGCCTGCCAGGAAAAATGGACCAGCAGCCAGCTTCCTAACAGAGGAGCCAGGGCCGGAGATAGACCCACCAGCGGCATGATGGTCGCAAAAATTCGGTTAACTTTCTGTGAAGGATAATAATCTGTCACTAATGCTTGCCAGATAACCGCCGCGGCGCAGACACCCACAGCCTGTACAAAACGCAATATCAGCAGCGTGGCGGCGTTTTCTACCCACAGCATCCCCAGACTACCTAACGCAAAAATTGTCAGGCCGATTAATAATACCGGTTTACGACCATAACGGTCGGAGAGCGGCCCCCACAGAAGCTGGGCTGCGGCAAAACCGGCAAGGAACAGACTAAGGCTGGCACTGACAGCAGACGCAGGCGTTTGCAGGTCGGCCTGTATGGCGGCGAAAGCAGGCAGATACATATCGGTTGCCAGAAAACCGAGTACGCTCAAACCTGCCAGCCAGACTAAAAATCTTTTCCCAGGTTGCATGTATATTCTCTAAATCTCTCAATTAAACACCGCCGCAAAGTGTAGGGAGTGAAATTAGTGTTGTGAAACGGTAATATTTGATGATTGGTTTCAAAAATTTTGCAGGCAGACTATGTGGTCAGAATATTCTCTGGAAGTTGTTGATGCGGTAGCGCGTAATGGTAGTTTTAGCGCCGCAGCCCAGGAGTTGCATCGCGTTCCTTCTGCGGTCAGCTACACCGTGCGTCAGCTGGAAGAGTGGCTGGCGGTGCCGCTTTTTGAACGACGTCACCGTGATGTGGAACTGACCGCTGCCGGGGCGTGGTTTCTCAAAGAAGGACGCTCTGTTGTCAAAAAAATGCAGATCACCCGCCAGCAATGTCAGCAGATAGCGAACGGCTGGCGCGGTCAGTTAGCTATCGCAGTGGATAATATTGTCAGGCCAGAACGTACACGGCAGATGATCGTTGATTTTTATCGCCATTTTGATGATGTCGAACTTCTTGTCTTTCAGGAAGTGTTCAACGGTGTCTGGGATGCACTTTCCGACGGGCGCGTGGAACTGGCGATTGGCGCAACACGCGCGATTCCGGTAGGCGGTCGTTATGCCTTCCGGGATATGGGGATGTTAAGCTGGAGTTGCGTTGTTGCCAGCCACCACCCGCTGGCGTTGATGGATGGCCCGTTCAGCGATGATACGTTGCGCAACTGGCCGTCATTGGTGCGCGAAGACACCTCGCGAACGCTACCTAAACGTATTACCTGGTTGCTGGATAACCAAAAAAGACTTGTCGTGCCTGACTGGGAATCATCGGCAACCTGTATCTCGGCAGGATTATGCATAGGGATGGTGCCAACACATTTCGCCAAACCGTGGCTTAATGAGGGTAAGTGGGTAGCACTAGAACTGGAAAACCCCTTCCCGGATTCGGCATGTTGTCTGACATGGCAGCAAAATGATATGTCGCCTGCGTTAACCTGGTTGCTTGAGTATCTCGGCGATAGTGAGACGCTGAATAAGGAGTGGCTGCGGGAGCCGGAAGAGACTCCCGCAACGGGTGATTAACGACGATAGTCGCGGAACGGGCCGTCAGCCACGGAGCGGCGTTCAATCAAGCGCGGATGCACTTCAATGGACTGCGGTTCTTCACGTTTGTTGACGATACGATCCAACAGCATGTTGAACGCTGTTTCGCCCAGCGAATCTTTTGGCTGGTGGATCGTGGTCAGCGCCGGCGTAAAATAGCGGGCGTTGCGCACGTTATCATAACCGATCAGCGAAACATCCTGCGGCACGCGCAGACCCATTTCATCAGCAGCACAAAGTGCGCCCATTGCCATGATATCGCCACCACAGAAGACGGCAGTAGGGCGATGCGACTGCGACAGGATTTGCTGCATGGCGCAATAACCGGATTCAGGTTCAAAGTCACCCTGCACAATCCAGCTTTCCGGCACTTTGATCATCGCTTCTTCCATCGCCTTCATAAAACCGGCAAGGCGGCCTGCGCCGGTGTTACGTTCCAGCGGGCCAGGGATAACGCCGATTTCGCGATGACCGCGTTCAATCAGATAACGCCCGGCCATGTAGCCGCCTTCGAATGCGTTATCAATGACCGCATCGGTGAAGTCAGCTTTTGCTTCACCCCAGTCCATCACCACCATTGGGATATGGCGATACTCTTCCAGCATCGCCAGCAACGGCTCTGGGTACTCAGAACACATCACCAGCAGACCATCGACGCGTTTTTGCGCCATCATCGACAGATAAGCCCGCTGTTTCTCAAGATTGTTCCACGCATTGCCCAGAATCAGGGTGTAACCTTTCTGGAAGCAATTTTTTTCAACCGCTTCAATGATCTCGGCAAAATAGGCCGCTTCGCTGCTGGTCGCCAGCAAACCGATAGACTTGGTGTGGTTAACCTTCAGGCTACGCGCCACCGCGCTAGGGGAGTAGTGTAATTCTTTGATTGCTGCCCACACGGCATTGCGCGTTTCTTCAGCGACGAAACGTGTTTTGTTGATCACGTGTGACACAGTTGTAGTGGAAACGTTTGCTCGTTTCGCTACATCTTTTATTGTTGCCATTCCATTTCACTCCAGACCCTAACTTCAGCTCCTGCAAATTCGCAAGGTAAACGTTTGCCTTTACACACCTTACGCACAACAAAAATGTTGCGGTACGCCGGAAAAACGACACGGAGCGTCAGGAAGGGGTCAATGGCCAGTACGCAAATAATGTAAGCGTGGAATTTTGGCCGATCTTGACGAAAAGGGGAAGTAGTAAAAACACTTATCATTATAAATGACGGGAGATTTTTTCATCACAGTGTGTAAAAATGCGTAATATCACTTTTTGTGTGGTAATAAAAAAGGAGAAAACTTGATGAGCACCGACCTTAAATTTTCACTGGTAACAACGATTATCGTCCTCGGTTTGATCGTGGCCGTGGGTTTGACTGCCGCGCTGCACTGATTTCCTCTCGAGGGAGCGCGTTCTCCCTCGCATCTCCTTCCTGTTTGTTAGCAAAATGGCAAAAGTGTTTTCTCTTTTTGTTATTTTCATTTTTTTGTGATTGCTGTCATGCTTTCGCCACTTTAATGAATATCGCGTAATGACGCGAAGAGGTGGAGATAAGGCATGAAAATTAACTATCCGTTGCTGGCGCTGGCGATTGGCGCGTTTGGTATCGGGACAACGGAGTTCTCGCCAATGGGCTTATTGCCCGTCATTGCGCGCGGTGTGGATGTCTCGATTCCCGCTGCCGGAATGTTAATCAGTGCCTATGCAGTTGGCGTAATGGTGGGCGCGCCGCTGATGACGCTTCTACTTTCTCATCGTGCTCGCCGCAG
>SKER01002964.1_pt1 | contig 10233 bp, 5 predicted proteins | sample 4826961 | NCBI WGS metagenome assembly SKER01 (sample SAMN11008804, study PRJNA524170) | human gut metagenome | biome: Human fecal sample; material: Feces; isolation source: fecal sample from pouch patient p47 | host: Homo sapiens | place: Israel: Tel-Aviv | collected 2016-11-16
AATTTATGCTGGTTGTGACATTTTCCTTATGCCTTCAGCCTTTGAACCATGTGGGCTCTCTCAAATGATGTCTATGCGCTATGGTACCTTGCCAGTGGTTAGTGAGGTTGGTGGTCTTCGTGACACCGTTGAACCTTACAACCCTGTAACAGGCTCAGGTACAGGCTTCTCATTTGGTAACTTCTCAGGTTACTGGATGGTTCAAACCCTTGAAAAAGCTCTCGATGTTTACGAAAACAACGCTGATGCTTGGAAACAACTCCAACACAATGCGATGACACGTGACTTCTCATGGGATACAGCAAGTTTGGCATATGTTGATTTGTACAAACAATTAGTATAATTCCAAAGATAACTTTTCTCGCAAGGGAAAAGTTATCTTCGTGTAAAGCGTTTGAAAGCGTTTCTAAATTTATTTAGCCCCTAAGTTTTGCTTGGCAGAGATTATAGAGAAAGCATCTAAAAGTCTGAATAGAAGAATAACTCTAATCATGTTATAATATAATTGACTGTTTTGACAGTTTTGTAAACTAAGATTTTGAAATGTCTGTTTCGAATCTTGTCTGGCAAGGTTTGGAAGTTTGAGTAAAATTTCCAATTCCCTCTTATCTGAATAGATACCTGTAAGAAGTGTATTGAAGATAAGGAAGTAGTAAGAAAGGATTTCTATGCAACTCGAAAATTTAACAAAAGAACAATTCATCCGTGACTTTAAGGATACTCTCCATCAAGAGCAGTTGATTAAAGTTGCTAAGGCCACACCAACGGAGATTTTTACTGCCTTGGCTGGTTTGATCCGTAAATATTACACAAATACATGGATTGAACGTAACCATGCACTTTCAGACAATCAAGAAAAGATTGCTTACTACTTCTCGATTGAATTTCTTCCAGGTCGTATGTTGGAAACTAACCTTCTCAACCTTGGGATTCTTGACCTTGTTAAAGAGGGATTCGCAGAACTTGATATTGACTTCCGTGAAGTTGTAGAAGCTGAGCATGATATGGCACTTGGTAATGGTGGTCTTGGTCGTTTGGCTGCTGCCTTCATGGATTCGCTTGCGACTACTGGTTATCCAGGTTTTGGTAATGGTCTTCGTTACCGTTACGGACTTTTCAAACAACGTATTGTGGATGGTTACCAAGTGGAACTACCAGATGGTTGGTTTGGTTCAACAGGAAATGTTTGGGAAACACGTAAAGACCACGATATTGTCGATGTAAAACTCTTCGGTGATGTTGTCCTTGAAAGCAATGAAGATGGTCGTTTTGTTCCAACTTATAAGAACGCTCAAGTCCTTCGTGCCGTACCTTATGATGTGCCGCAAATTGGTTATAAAAATGGTGTGATTAACAATCTTCGCCTTTGGGATGTTGAAATTCCTGAAGAATATGAGTTGGATTACCCAACATTGGAAGCACGCCGTCGTGTGAAAGATATTACTGCCATTCTTTATCCAGATGATTCAACAATTGAAGGTAAAAAATTGCGTTTGGTTCAAGAGTACTTCATGACAAGTGCCGGTCTCCAAACAATCATCAAATCTTACCTCAAGATGGGCTTGCCATTGAATGATATCCACGAAAAAGTATCTGTTCACATCAATGATACCCACCCTGCGGTTGCACCAGCTGAATTTATGCGTCTTCTCCTTGATGAATATGGTCTTTCATGGGAAGATGCTTGGAATGCGACTGTTAAGACTATGAGCTACACTAACCACACTATTCTTCAAGAAGCCCTTGAAAAATGGGATCAACAGCTCTTCAAACGTGTCCTTCCACGTGTTTACCAAATCATCTTGGAAATCGACAACCGTTACATTGCTGAAATGGCTGGACGTGGTATTGCTGCGGATGTTATCGAACGTACTCGTATCGTTAAGGATGGTCAAGTTCATATGGCTAACTTGGCTATCATCGGTGGTCACTCAGTTAACGGGGTTGCCAAACTTCATACCGAACTTCTTAAAGAAGATACACTTCACGATTTCTATACTATTTATCCTGAAAAATTCAATAACAAGACAAATGGTATCGTTCAACGTCGTTGGACACAAATTGCAGCTCCTGAACTTTCAGCAGCCATTGATGACGTGATTGGTGATGGTTGGCGTAACGACATCCATGAGCTTGAAAATCTTACAACTTACTTGGATGACAAGGAAGTCTTGAACCAGTTCTATCAAGTTAAGAAGACTGCTAAACAACGTTTGGCAGACTACATCAAAGAAACAACAGGCGTAGAAGTGTCTACAGATGCTATCTTTGATGTTCAAGTGAAACGTCTTCACGCTTACAAACGTCAATTGCTTAACCTTCTCCACATCATCAAACTTTATTGGGATCTGAAAGATAATCCAGATAAAAACATGGTACCTCGTGTATTCATCTTTGGTGCCAAAGCTGCCCCTGGTTATCACTTCGCTAAATCTGTTATCAAACTTATCAACGAAGTTGCCAATCTTGTTAACAATGATGAAAGCCTCCAAGGAAAACTTAAAGTGGTCTTCCTTGAAAACTACCGTGTCAGCCTTGCGGAACTTATCATTCCAGCAGCAGATGTCTCTGAACAAATCTCATTGGCTTCTAAAGAAGCATCTGGTACCTCAAACATGAAATTCATGATGACTGGTGCTATTACCTTGGCAACACTTGACGGTGCCAACATTGAAATCAAGGACGAAGTAAGCGATGAGAATGTTGTTATCTTCGGTATGGACAAGGACGAAGTTTATGAACACTATGCACGTCACGATTACTACTCTCGTGCAGTTTATGAAAATAACACAGTCATTCGTCGTGTCGTCGATACTTTTGTTAACGGTACGATTCCAAATGCTCAAGCTGAAGGTACTGAAATTTACGAAGCCCTCATCACCCACAACGATGAGTACTTCCTCTTGGAAGACTTCGCTGCTTATGTAGAAGCTCAAGAGAAAATCGATGCACTTTATCGTGATCATGACAAGTGGGCACGTATGAGCTTGGCTAATATTGCTAAATCTCATAAATTCACTTCGGATGATACGATTACAGAGTATGCTAAAGAAATTTGGGAATTGAAAAATAGGCGATAGCTTATGAATCACAAAAAAGATAGCGACTAGAAATGGTCGTTGTCTTTTATTTTTTTAAGAAGAGAGATGACTGAGACAGATAAGCAGCATTTAGAGTGTCTGTTACAGTAGGAGTTTGTCCCTAGCTTAATCCAAGCCCTTAAAACTTGCACTTACTTATCAAGATGTTATAATGACCTATAGGTATAAGCATCAGAAAAAGGGGGAAAATTTATGGCTTTACGCAGCCAATTAATTACCAAAGAGTTTCCAGAATTAGATAGGGTAGAGCGCTTAAATAACGAGGCCTTTCCAGAAGAAGAACGTATTCCATTAAGTGAGTTTTTACAATTGGATGGTCATGATGATTATCATTTCTTTGCCTTTTATGACGAGGATGATTTTGTTGGATTTGCCTCAGTTCTCTACAATGCCAAAGTTTTTTATGTGAGCTTCTTCGCCATCGTACCTCAAATGAGGAGTCATGGCTACGGAAGTGAGATTATTGATAAACTGGTGGACTTTTATGGACCATCACGTTCTATGGTCTTGGAAGTAGAGCGCTTGGATGAACCTAATGACAATCCTGAGCAACGTGCGGCGCGTTGGGATTTCTATAAGCGTAATGGTTTTAAGACTTCCAATGCCTTCTTGGAATATGAGGGCTTGAGTTTTGAAATTCTCTATCGCGGCGATCACTTTGACGAAAAAGCCTACAGAGACATATTCCACAAACTTCAGGAAAATGCTTATTTTGATTTTAGTATTAAACATCGTCGCTTGAGCGATTTATAAACTATCCATTCAAACAGGTCTTAGTCGGCCTGTTTTTCATTTGTTTTTAACGTTTGCCAATCGTTTTCAGAATATTTTGCCCTCCTATGCTATAATGGAAGTACTATGAAGAAAGTAATTTTACAGTATCTGGCAAGTGCCCTGGCTGTAATCCTCATACTTGGTCTTGTGGTTTTCAATCGACAGCGAAATGACTCTTTGGTAAAGAAGGTCAAAGACCCTGAGATTTCCTATATCTATCAAGATTCTTTGGAAAATATAGATAGACTGGCACTTAGTCAGGCTGGGGTTATCCAATCCTATCAACTCGATGCTTTGTCTGTTAGGAAGGAAGATGGGAAGATTCATCTCGTTCTCCATATCAATCATTCCTATGATATGCAGGTAAATCTTGTCCTAAAGGCAGATATCTACGGTGATTTATCTGTGGTTGAAGCGACGCCATCGAAGGCTTTAAAGCTGGCCTTGGAGGACGCGTCTTATCAAAAACGATTGACCTTGATTTCACAAAAAGCAGACGCGATTATGACTCGTGACCACTGGGATCAGGGCATTAAGCCGGCCTATGTGGCTCAGGTCAGAAGTAAGATGAAAAAGACTTCCTTGACCCAGTTAGATAAGGTTTTACAGGACATTGACCAAGAAAGTAAGGAAGTGGGCTCAGATACCTATACGTCCTTTTTCCAAGCTTCTCAACTCCCTAATCATGACAAGCTCAATTTGGTTATGGAGCACATGCAGGTTTATGTGGACAAGTACCAGTTCCTCCAGTTAGGGAAGTCAGGTTATAAATTTTCTAAGAAGCTAGAGCCAACCAGTCCTTTTTATAGTTACTTCCGTGAGGCTATTATGGAGACCTATCAGACGGATTTAGGGCTTGGGGTGGATGACTTAGGTATCAAGCTCCACCTTTTTAGGTCTTGGATTGATAAGCAGTCTATGGATTATATTAGGAGCAACTACAAGGGTAAGACAGACTTGGATAAGCTACTGGCCTACAGCAAGGACAAGAACATTCATCTGGATTACACAACAGGTGCTTCCTACCATAATCGAAGCTTGGGAGACTTTACCTATCCGCAGAACATGAAAATTCAGCTACCTCAGACCAGTGTCATTGGCCCTTATGGAGTTAGCAATTCCCGTTTTATTGAGTTTATTGTCAATATGGATACGGGGAGGTTTGTTTCTGAGTGGAATGTCTACAAGAAAAGGAAAGACGGTAGCATCGACTCTAATCCTAAGCATTATAAGATTGAAGCTGGCGCTGACATTGCCGATACGGATTCTGCTAACTATGGGCTGTCTAAGGGCTTGAATGCTGACCTACCAGCCTATCTCAATAATAGCCATACCTATCTCGACGTTCGTCATCCTGCTGACAATGCGATTAGACGCAAGATGGTTAGGAAGTGGAAAAATCCCAAGAATGTCTTAAATGGTGGGCGCTATGCTGATATTGTTAAAAAAGGAGGCTTGAAAGACCTTGAAACATGGAGACAAGTTAAAGCTGAAGACCGGCTCCAGGTCTACAATGCTTACCTTGATTATATTCGCTCTCATCTTGTGCTTAATGGGTTTGACAGCTTTTACCAAGAAACCTACAAGCCCCAAGGTGGAGACAAAAAAGACTGAAACCCTTGATAGTGTTCTTGTCGCTAAAAATTTCTATCGTGTAAGGGATGCCTATGCCATCAAGCTCTACGGGCAGGATGAGGGGATGTCCTTTGATGTGTCTGGCCAAAGACTTTTTGGATCAAACATTGCTATTAAGGATGGCCTATTATTTGGCTCAAGTCTTGGAGATTTGACCATTGAGGCTTATTTTCAAGGAGAGGTGTCCTACCTTTTAGAGGCGACCCAGAAGCTCCCAGTGGACAAAAATCGCATAAAAGCTAATCACTATAGTCAGGACATTGTTCTGAATAAGGTTTGGACTAGTTTGGAAGGCCAAGAAACCTCCAACAGTATCATAACTCAGTTTCAGGATAAGACCCTACTCAAGTTGCGGATTAGCTACAACAAAGAGTTTCTTCCCACAAAGATTCAAGGTTTCTACAATAGTCAAAACTTGAATGGCTGGCGGGACCTCTTTTACATAGATTATCCTTACAGTAATCAGGAAGCCTTCAATCAGGCTCAAGATGCCTATATACAACATATCCAGTACATGGAAACGCATCCTGAGGAAGAAGCAGGAGAGTTTGGTTAATAAAACAAAATCACCTTTATCTCGAGATAAAGGTGATTTGTTTGCTCCTAAGATTTAAGTTTTAGTTTTGATTTGTGGCAACTTCTGGAAAAAGCTTGTCTAAGATTTTAGGAGTGATAGCTTGTCCAGGTCCTTCAGCACAGTAGGTGTGCATATACATAGAAGGGTTAAAGTTGAGCTCGATGCAGGTACAATGAGGGTTTTCTTTGCTAGCAGGTTGGGTTTTATCTGGAATAATGAGGTCAACCCCACAAGCCCAGGCTCCCATACTAGTTGCCATAGCTGCAGCTAGTTCTTGGTAAGAGGAATCCATGGTCTCAGTGACATCAATAGAGTCACCACCCGTAGAAATGTTTGAGTTACGACGTAGATTGACCTTTTTCCCTTCTGGGAGAATATCATCAGGGGTATAACCCTGTTGCGTTAACATCAGTTGTTCAATGTCTCCTAGCGCAATGATTTCAAGTGGTGAGCGGTGATCACGTCCTCGCAATGGATTGGCATTTTTCTGAGCGACCAATTCACGAATGGTGTGTTTGCCATCACCAACAACATTGGCAGCAACGCGAAGGAGGACAGCCTCACAACGCCCATCCAGAATGAAGAAACGGTATTCGGTTCCTGGGATAAATTCTTCAACAAGAACAGCTGTATCTTCTGCAAAGGCAATCTCGAGGGCTTTCTTATAGTTATCAAGGCTGGCAGGCTCTTGGAAAATGGAAATGCCCAGACCAAAGTTGGTTGATTTTGGTTTAACCACAATTTGCTTGTCCTTGATAAGAGGATAATAGGCTAGACCTTGTTCCAGACTGGTAAATTCGTCACCAGCAGGAACAGGGAAGCCGGCATTAGCCAGAATTTTTTTGGTCACGGTTTTATTAGCCATGGCAAGAGGTACTACATAGTTGTCTTTTGAGGTCATGTTACCATTTTTGACGTACTCAACATGATCTTTATGCCAGAGTTTAAGGAATTGATCCTGCTCATCTAGGATTTCAAAATGGATACCTTTTTGAATGGCATCAAAGAGTAGCATCTGAGTAGAAAGTTCCATCTCCTCATAACCCTTAAGAGCATAGTGGGCAGTCCAGTCGTAATCATGATAGGCAAGAGCCTTGTCAAGGGCAAAGTCAGCAAGGGACTTGTCTTTGATATGAGGTAAGAGTTGGGCTGCTAGTGTCTGGCTAGGATCAGCAAAGGCATCTTTAACTTGTTTGACCAAACCGTGATGATAGTCACCTAGTCCAAAATGTTGCACCAGTTGGTCCAGAGCCGTCGTAATGTTCTGAGTTTCAGCTTCAGAAGGTAGAGGCTCTAAAGGATGAGAGAGAGCAATTTTTTCATTTAGCGCGTGACCTTGGGCCAGAGCCTGATCGACATTTTCAGGGGCATCCATCCAGAGGAAGGCTAGCAGGAGTAGGTGTACGGTATCCATGGTAGTTTGGCTAATACCGATACGCTCAAAGGGGTTGAGGTCGAAGTTACGGAATTCCAGATAGGTGATTCCCTTGTCAAGGAAGGAACGATTAACCTTTTGTCCACGGAAACGAACAGCTGAGTAAAATTCCTTCTCTGCAATCAAATCTCCTTGTTCGATATAGTTTTCGATGGCAGAGACATAATCTTCTAGGCTTGCAAAAGATACTTGGATTTCTTCCTTATTGACATAACCATGGTCACTGTTACGGAAGGAACGCACGGGTTCTGGAACTTCTTGGTCGAAGAAGCCTTGCTCAGCAACAGGTGCAGCACCAAAGAGATAGGTAATCCCCCAACGGTAGCGCAAATAGTTCTGAGCCAGCTTAAGATAGAGGGCGTTCTTGAAAGCAATCATATCAGTCTGGTCGCTTTCTTTGAATAGGGCCTCAACCAAATCTTTTCCTAGTTCCATATTATAGTGGATACCTGAGATAGCTTGTAGTTTAGTTCCGTATTTTTCGGCCAAGTAGTTGCGATAATGGCGTTCGAATTCATTTTCCAGTTGGGCAACTTGGATTTCTTGGGTCTTGATACGAGGTGGCATGGACAAGGGCCAGAGAAGTTCATCTTTACTGATGGAACGTCCAGCTACATCGGTAATGGCTCCAAGAAAACGACGAGCCTCAGTGGTAGATTTAGCAACTGGTGTGATGAGCTCCATTTGAAACTCACAAAAATCTGTTTGAATATAAGGGTGGAAACTTCGAGCTCCTAGGCAAGAAGGGTGAGGCGTATGTGCTAATTTTCCCTGTCTATCGACACGAAGACTTTCGCGTTCAATTCCAAAGTTAGCTTGAAGGATAGGGCTGGTAGGCTCCAGCTTTTGAAGCAGTTGATTTATAGTCATAGAGTCACCTTTTCATCTAATGTTAGTGTTAGTCTATTATAAATAGGAACAGAAAACAAATTTCTGCTACGTTTGGCTTTAATATACGAACATTTTTGATAAGTTTGTGAAAAATGAGCAGCTTTTAGAGCGATATTTTTATCAAACATCATAAAGTACTTACAAATGTTAGCAAAATGACATTAAGCTTGCAATTTTACTCAATTTAACCTATACTAATGACATATATATGAGAACGAAAAAATCCCTAGGGTCTGCCCTCAGGGGCTTTTGTATGCTCTCAAAAGGGTATGACCGTTCTTTTATAGATAAATGATAGGCATAAGACTCTTAGTTTTATGCTTTGCTCTGCACAGAGTAGACGATATTTTTTGTCGTGGTAGGGCTCATCCTGAACCTATTTGCACTTGTTCGAATTGCTCACGATTCGACAGTTCGCTCTGCCCAACAGCGATGCTTTCGCCGTGATGGATTACAAAAATGGTGTATATCTATCAATGCATGAAACACGCTCTGCACAGAGTAGACGATATTTTTCGCCGTGGCAATAGTTATAGAAGTCAAGTGACTTCTATAACTCGGAAGTTTTGAGACCTAGGCTCAAAACTTAGCTATGAGATTCCGAAGGAAGCTGCTAGCGTCCGAAGCCACTTAAGAAAAATATCAAAAGAAAAAAAGAAAAAGAATAAAAACGGAGGTAATTATGTTTCAAACCCTGATCGCCCAGATAAAGGAATACAAGAAACCCTCAATCCTAGCGTCCCTCTTCATGACGCTAGAAGTCATGTTTGAGATTTCCATTCCCTTTGTCATGGCCAATCTTTTGGACAAAGGTGTCCAGCAATCTAACATGTCTAACATTTGGCTCTATGGTGGCCTCATGTTGGTCTGTGCCTTCCTGTCGCTTTTCTGCGGTATGCAGTCGGCACGCTATGCGGCCTTTGCTTCTGCTGGATTTGCTAAGAATCTACGTCAGGCCATTTTCAAAAAGGTTCAAACCTTCTCTTTTGAAAATATCGATAAGTTCTCAGCTGGTGGTTTGGTAACACGTATGATGACTGATGTTACCAACGTGCAGAACTCTTACCAGATGATTATCCGCATCTGTGTGCGCGCACCACTTAATCTGATCTTTGCCATTGCAGCAAGTTTCCTGATTAATGGTGAAATGGCTTGGATTTTCGTTGGTGTAACACTCTTCCTTGGTCTGGTTTTGGCTATTATTACCAAAATCGTTTACCCTCTCTTTACTCAAGTGTTTGAGGCTTATGACAACCTCAATAACAGTATCAAGGAAAATATCACTAACATGCGTGTGGTGAAATCCTATGTTAAAGAGCAGGAAGAGACGGACAAATTCAAGAAGGCCTCACGTCGTATTTACAAGATGTTCATGCGTGCCATTCGTGTGGTTGTCATGTCTAACCCAGCCATGATGTTGTCTATGTACGCATCATTCCTCATGATTTCTTGGTTTGGTGCTCATCTTATCGTTATCGGCAAGCTATCTACAGGTGAATTGACTTCCATGTTCAGTTACACCATGACCATCCTCATCTCACTTATGATGTTCATGATGATCTTTGTCATGTTGTCTATCTCTATGGCTTCTGTAGAGCGTATCAATGAAGTGCTCAACACTGATTCAACCATTGTTTCACCTGAAAATGGCTTGACAGAAGTCACAGATGGTTCTATCAGTTTTGATCATGTTGATTTCTCATATACTGATGAAAATGGTGACAAGACCCATGTTCTCAAAGATATTACGCTTGATATTAAGTCTGGTGAAGTTATCGGTATTCTTGGTGGAACAGGTTCTGGTAAATCAAGTTTGGTTC
>SKER01002976.1_pt1 | contig 10214 bp, 8 predicted proteins | sample 4826961 | NCBI WGS metagenome assembly SKER01 (sample SAMN11008804, study PRJNA524170) | human gut metagenome | biome: Human fecal sample; material: Feces; isolation source: fecal sample from pouch patient p47 | host: Homo sapiens | place: Israel: Tel-Aviv | collected 2016-11-16
CTCGTAATCTCCCTCAATATCCTGGCTTCTGCCTGCTTCGAACACGTTTGTCTCCGCTCCCCAGACACGATCTTCATATTCCCATATATGGAATCTCAGACCGCGAAACATAAAGTCGATGCTTCCGCATCCGTTTTCCTCTGTATATTCATAATGAATTTTCTTTGTTTTTAACGCTTCCTGTACTTTTTCCAAACGCATAAAATACCTCCTGATTATCTGTACAGTACCCTCTGTAATATAATACAGATAACTTTCACTGTAAAAAAATGTTCTCGTGTACACCCATCAAAAGTCAAACAGATATTCGCAATCCGCTTCGCTACACAGCTCTACATATGCTCTTAATCCTGACGCCATTATACAAAACGAATTATATCATACTCTGCTGCATAATATGTAATCTGAATGCCACTTCACAATTGCCGTTACTGTTCACTCCGTTCACAGTAACTTAGCCAAAATTCATTCCAGATTGCCTGTGGCAATGGAATTTTGGCTTGTATGTCTCGGGATTTTGGCATATTCATGACAAAACACCTCGCGGGATAGTGGTGTGTGAACAGTAACCAATTGCCCATTCTATATTCTGATCGATATTCACTCATCTTTATTTCTGTCTTTTCTTCGTTGGTATCGCCAGGATGATGATCGTAGCAATTACAAACAAAGTTCCAAGCATCATCTCTTTTTTTGGTTTTGTTTACTTTCATTGTTCGTTTGCATATTTCTGTTATCTTTCCTGTCTGTATTATTATGGATTCTGAATATTTGAAAATAAGTATAATCCGCTGTAACGACACTTGTCAAGAAAACAAAATACCGCAGAGACTTTCTTTGTCTCTGCGGCGATTTATAGCCCTGTTATAATCAGATATAATTTCCATCATGTACACTCTGCACTGTAAATGCAGATTTCTTTTTCACGAAATCAATCGCATCTTTCACAGTGATTCCGTCAATCTGCCAGTTCGCATAGAAACCATCCAGAGTCTTTAATGTCTCGTCTTTTGCTGTATTTTCATCAAGAACAAGAAGTACGATCAGACCTGCTGCCTTAAGATAGCGGACAGTTTCTGCATAGTTTTCACTCGCTGCCGGATGATACAGATAGGTATGTTTTCCAAGTACAGTCAATCCCTTTTCTACCTGCTCTGCAAAATCAAGAGTGATTCCTTCTTTACCGATCGGGAATTCCACTACTACCGGTGTCTGACCTTTCAGTCCTGCACGAACCTGCTCGTCCACTTTTCCGATCTGGGATCTATCCTGAGAAACAAAGGTTTTTCTCACAACACCGCAGGCAGAAGTCATATTTGTGACACGATCTATCAGGATCAGCTCACCCAGTGTTCTGTGCCTGTCAAATTCGTCTACAACGATCTTCTCTGAGAATTCCAGAGTACAGGAAGCAATCTCATTTTTCTTTAAGGTATATGCGCTTTTCTTTTCACCTGTATTAACATCCACAGAATAATTGATTTTTGTAACCAGGCCGGGGATCATCTTTGTACCGATTTTTACAAAGAAGTTCTTGCCATCCGTAAGAGCATTGTCATCCATCCAGAGGATATCTGCTTCCACAGAGTCTGTAAGAACTGCGCCGGAATCAATAGTAAGTACACATCCGCGGGAAACATCTACTTCTCTGTCAAGCTGGATGGTAACAGGCTGTCCCTGTACAGCTTCCTGAACTTCTTTATCGCCAACAAGAATACTCTTTACATGAGCTTCTTCTTTACTGGGAAGAGTAGTCACAAGGTCGCCTGCCCTGATGGCACCATTTTCAATCTGTCCCTGGAATCCGCGAAACTCATGATTTGGTCTGCAGACTCTCTGTACAGGCATATAGAAGCCCTTCTCTGTATCTTCCTTAATGTCTACGGTTTCCAGATAGGAAAGAAGCACCTCACCTTTATACCATGGCATATTGTCAGATTTGGTTGTAACGTTATCACCTTCTGTGGCAGATACCGGAATAATAGTTACATTGGCAAGTTTCAGTTCTTCTATCAGTGCTGCGATCTGATTCTCAATGTCGCGGAAACGTTTTTCATCATATTCAATAAGATCCATTTTGTTTACTGCAAATACAAAGTAACGGATTCCCATCAATGCGCAGATTCTTGCATGACGTCTTGTCTGTACCAGTACTCCCTGTGAAGCATCCACCAGGATAACTGCCAGATCTGCAAAGGACGCACCCACTGCCATGTTTCTTGTATATTCTTCATGTCCGGGTGTATCTGCAACAATGAAGCTTCCGTTATCTGTTGTAAAATAACGGTATGCAACATCGATGGTGATTCCCTGTTCACGCTCTGCCATCAGACCGTCCAGAAGAAGAGAATAATCAATGGCACCGCCTCTGCTTCCTACTTTGGAATCCAGTTCCAGAGCTTTCTCCTGATCTGCATAGAGAAGCTTTGCATCATAAAGAATATGTCCGATCAGAGTGGATTTTCCATCATCCACACTTCCGCATGTAATAAATTTCAATAATCCTTTCATCCTAGAAATACCCCTCTCTCTTTCTTCTCTCCATGCTGCCCGCTGCCTCGTGGTCGATCACCCTGCTGGTACGTTCAGAAGAAACAGCACTTAATGTCTCATCAATAATCTCATCCAGAGTATCTGCTTCAGATTCAATACCTCCAGTAAGCGGATAGCATCCAAGAGTACGGAATCTGACTTTTTTGTTTTCAATCTTTTCACCCGGACGGAGTTTTAATCTGTCATCATCCACCATAATAATATTTCCGTCTCTGTAGATGACCGGTCTTTCTTTCGCAAAATATAACGGTACAATTTCGATATTTTCACGCTGAATGTACTGCCAGATATCCTTTTCTGTCCAGTTGGAAATTGGGAATACCCGCATACTCTCTCCCTTCTGGATCTTAGTGTTATAAAGCTTCCACATCTCCGGTCTCTGGTTTTTCGGATCCCATGCCTGAGCTGAATTACGGAAAGAAAAGATTCTCTCTTTTGCTCTGGATTTCTCCTCGTCACGGCGGCCGCCTCCAAATGCCGCTGTAAATCCATATTTGGTCAGAGCCTGTTTTAACGCCTGTGTTTTCATGATATCTGTATATGCAGAACCATTGTCAAATGGATTGATTCCTGCCTTTACACCCTCTTCATTGGTGTAAACCAGCATATCAATTCCGTTTTTCTTTGCGATTCTGTCGCGGAATTCGATCATCTCATGGAATTTCCATGTAGTATCAATGTGAAGGAACGGGAATGGAGGTTTCTCCGGGTAAAATGCCTTCATCGCCAGATGGAGCATAACGGAGCTGTCCTTTCCTATAGAATAGAGCATAACCGGCTTTTCACACTCGGCTGCTACTTCTCGCATAATATAAATCGCCTCTGCCTCAAGCGCATCAAGATGAGATAAGTTACTCATTGCATTATCCTCCTCTGTTTGTTTATACTCGGAATCTTTTCGTACTTGAGCAAAACACTCTAAAGACTCTGAGAGTACATACTTATGTTTAATATTTATTAGCGTCTTTCTTATTAACCTGAATAGTGATCTTAGTGCCATCCGGCTTCTCCACTGTCCATGTGGAAATATCCGGTTTCTCTGATACAACCATACTTGCACCTCTGCCTCCCACATCAGCTCCAAGGAAAAAGCGGATGGCATCATGCCTGCATTCCTTAATACAGGAAGTACATCCCCAGCAGTCTCTTACCTGCCGGATAAAGGCTTTGTTCTCTTTATCCTTTTTGATCAGATTTCCGGGACAGGCTTCGATACATCTGCCGCATCCTGCACATTTACTTTTCTGAATCCGAATGCTCATCTCTCACCTGCTCCTTTCTCTGCTGTATTCAAACCTGTATTTTCCTTTGTGATCAGGTCACGATATAAGATCTTAATCTCGCCGTTTTCCATACGGGAGTTTACATATTTCATCCACTCTTCGCTCTGCTGCGGGTAGTCTGTATTCTCTCCGAAACTATGCCATCTGGTTTCCTTTCTGGCTGCCAGATGTGCGATCACTGCCTGGCACACGATCAGTCGTTCGCGAAGTTCATAAATCTGCATCAGTTCATAAGTATCTGTTGCTGCCAGAGTGTCAACTACTGGCAACAATGCTGCAATCTTTTCATCTGCCTTTGCAAGACTCATCCCGCTGTATCTGTAGTCTGTACCGATTCCTCCTGCGTACTGATCCATGATCTTCTGCATGGCTTCCTCAAGCTGCTCTGCATTCATCAAAGAACGGGAAGCATTCAAATGTGATTCGTATTCTGCCTTCTTAGCTATTGCAGTTTGAGACAGCTCCTGTTCTCCGCCACGCTCTAAAGCCTCTTCCTTATTTTCCGCTGCGATCCGATCATCATCTTTGCCATTCAGATATTCCAAAATCGCCTCTGCTGCGATCTCACCTTCTGCCAGTGCGCCGGTTACATATTTCTGCGGACATCCTCCTGCTACGTCTCCGGCTGCATATAAACCTTCAATAGTTGTAGCTCTGTTATTATCTACCCAGTAACCGCTGGCTGTATGTCCGCCTACAATATATGGCTCTGTGCCCTCAATCTCTACATTCTCTTCGGATGGTCCTTTTCCGGCTTCCATCCATTTCAGAGTCTGGGACGGTGCCATATTCAGGTAAGCTTTGTAAAGGTCCTGCTCCTGTTCTTTGGAAATACCTTCCGTTCTGAGATAACATGGACCGTTTCCTTCTCTGTTCTCCATGACTGTACCGTAAACTCGCTGGGAAGTTGTCAGACCATATTTTGTTTCATAAATATCACCATGTGCATTGACCTGTCTGGCCCCAACACCCTGAGCAATAGTTCCTGTAGGAGCAATCGTGTCCTTACATCTCAATGCAATGAAACGCATCTCAAAGGTTGTCATCTCCGCACCGGAAAGAAGTCCCATTGCATATCCTGCACCTGTGTTAAACGGAGGATACCACATCTTATGTCTGGAAAATCCCGGATTATTCGGTCTGTAAAGTCCCGCTGCACCACCTGTGGCACAAAGAACTGCTTTCGCATCAATGTCATAGAAAATATCCTCATTAACGCTAAATCCAACTGCGCCTGTGACTTTTTTGTTTTCTGTTTTATAATCTGTAATATTTACATGATTGAGAACCGTAACATTCTCCTGTTCAGCTGCCGCCTTTGCAAGGATTGGCTTCATATTTTCGCCATTGATCTTAATGTTTCGGTTTCCTCTGGCAACATATTTTCCGTTTTCGTCCTTCAGGATGACCAGCCCCAGATCTTCCATCACCTTTGTCACATGATTCAGTCTCTCTGACATGGTAAGAAGAAGGTCTTCTCTTACGATTCCATGGGCATCCTTTTTGGCATAATCCACATAATCCTGCGGCACTCTGCCTTCTGTAATATATGCGTTCAATGCATTCACGCCCGCCGCCAGACATCCGCTTCGCTTAATATTCGCTTTCTCTGCGATCAGAACTTTTCTGCCGCTTTTTTTGCCGATCACATAGGCTGCAAAGCATCCTGCCGTACCGCCGCCGATGATCAGCACATCTGTCCTGATTCTCTCTGTTCTCATTCTCTCTTACCCTTTCCTCCATACCAGTGTGCCAACAAGTTGATTTTCCGATCAGTCTTGCCTCTGAATTTCTTATTTCTTCATTGTCGTCAGTCGCCGTAGCCACCGCTGTCAGATAATTACAAAGTCATCCCTTACAGCCTCATTTTCGATCAGCTGTACACTGTCACCTCTCAGTGCAAAAATCCTGTAAAGGAATACATTCACAGTCTCACCTTCCCGGATATCTGCTTTCTCCAGGCTTCTTCTGGCAGTTACTACGGAATTGTTGACTCTCACCTGAAGTTCCAGATTATCTCCCCTGAAAGAAACCCGTTCAACCACTCCCCGGGATACGGAAGTTTTGAACTTCTCCACCTCATCCAGTTTGGAGATTTTTACAAATTCCGGGCGGACAATGATCTTGTCTGCTCCTTCTGCCTGAGCAAAGGTATGGAAATCATCCGCATTTTTCAACACAGATGGCTGTCCGAAGAAGGACGCTGTAAAAGCTGTCTCAGGATTTCTGTAAACCCCTATGGGAGTTCCTTTCTGTTCGATCCGTCCTGCATTAGTGATAATAATCTCATCTGCTACTTCAATGGCCTCATCCTGATCATGAGTAACGAAAATACTGGTAATTCCCAGTTTTCCAATCATCTCTTTTAACCAGCTTCGTAGTTCCTGACGGATTTTTGCATCAATGGCTGCAAAGGGCTCATCCAGAAGCAGCACCTGGGGATTTGGAGCAAGGGCTCTGGCAAATGCCACCCTTTGCCTCTGACCGCCGGATAACTGGCTTGGATATCTTTTTTCCAGTCCTTCCAGCCCCACCAGTTTGATCAACTCTCTGACTCTGGCATCAATTTTCTTCTTATCAGCCTTCTGAACCTTCAAACCAAATGCAACATTGTCATAAACTGTCATATAGCGAAACAACGCATAATTCTGAAATACAAATCCAATCCCACGCTGACTGGCCGGAACATCATTTACCACTTTTCCATCAATAATTACCTCTCCGCTGTCCGGGGTTTCCAGACCTGCGATCATTCGAAGAATAGTTGTTTTTCCGCTTCCGCTTGGTCCCAACAGACCAATCAGTTTACCTTTCTCAATTCCGAAATTCACATTCCTTGATGCCTGGTAAGAACCATATGTCTTATTGATATTTTTTAACTCTACATACATATCAGGCTTCCTTCTTTCCTTTATATTCAATCAGGCTTCTGACTACCAGAATGATAACCGCCATGATCACAAGCAGTGAAGATACGGCAAACGCCGGAACATACTGAAACTCATTAAACAAAATCTCTACATGAAGAGGAAGTGTATTGGTCTTTCCTCTTAAATGTCCGGAAAGTACAGATACCGCTCCAAACTCTCCCATTGCTCTTGCCGTACAGAGCACAACTCCATACAGTAATGCCCATTTGATATGAGGGAATGTGATCTTCCAGAAAATGGTCCATCCACCTGCTCCCATCAGGGCTGCCGCTTCCTCCTCATCGCTTCCTTCTGCTTCCAGAACCGGAATCAGCTCTCTGGAAATAAAAGGAAAGGTTACAAATACAGTTGCAATAATGATTCCCGGTACAGAGAATACAACTTTAATCCCTAACTCCATGAGCAAAAAGTAAACAGGACTCTGTCGTCCAAAAATCAGAAGAAAGATCAGACCTGCAATAACAGGGGAAATAGTAACCGGAAGGTCGATCAGTGTGGTAAGAAGCTTTTTACCCCTGAACTGAAACTTCGTCAGTGCCCAAGCTGCAAAAACACCAAAAACAGTGTTAAAAACAACTGCAAAAATTGTTGCCTTCACTGTAAGAAGAAGTGCTTTGATGGTGTACTCATCTGTCACTGCAGCTGCATAGACCTTCCATCCGCTCCGCAATGCTTCTGTGATCACAGTGATCAGAGGAAGAAGGAGCATGACTGCCAGAAACAGAACACTGATCCCGACAAGCAGCCATTTTGTAATTTTCTCCGAAGTCTTTTCATTGTTGTCCATCAGGCATTTCCTCCTCTTAAAATTCTTGCATTTCTCTGCTGTATCATACTGTTAAGGAACAGAATAAAAAATGAAACTGCCAACATCACAAGTGCGATTGCCGTTGCACTGGAATAATCAAATTCCTGAAGCTCTGACATAATAACCAGCGGTGTGATTTCTGTATAATAGGGTTTATTTCCTGCGATAAATACAACACTTCCATATTCACCCAGACATCTTCCGAACGCAAGTCCGGTCCCTGCAAAGATTGCGGGCTTCAGTTCCGGAAAAATGACCTTCCAGAAGATAGTTGTTTTCTTTGCTCCCAGCACTCCTGCTGCCTCGCTGTAAGAATTATCCATCTTTTCCAGAACCGGCTGTACACTTCGCACAACGAACGGTATCCCTACAAATATCATAGCCACTGTAATACCTATTCTTGTGTATGCGATCCTGATACCGAATCCTGCAAAAAAGCTGCCGACAATTCCCGAATCTGAGGTCAGGGATGTCAGTGCAATACCTGCTACCGCTGTGGGAAGAGCAAAGGGAAGTTCGATCATCCCATCCATAAGTCTCTTGCCCGGAAAATCATATTTCACAAGCACCCACGCAAGAATAGTTCCCATAATTCCATTTATTACTGCTGCTGCAAAAGCACATACAAAACTGGTATAAAAGGATGCCAGCACTCTGGCCCTTGTGATGGTTTCGATAAAATCTTTAAAACTCAGCTTCGCTGTGTAGACCACCAGGCTTGCCAGGGGGATCAGAACTACCAGACTCAATATGGAAATGGTAATTCCCATGGAGAGCTCAAACCCTGGAATCACCGGTTTATTTCTTTTTTTCATAATCAATTACCACCTCTCCTGTCTCATATATTCTGTCTGTGCTTATGCTCTTGCTTCATCTTGTCTTCCTTTATCTCTCATAAATCTGATCGAAAATTCCGCCATCTGTGAAATGTTTCTCCTGCACTTTATCCCATCCGCCATAATCACTGATATTTGCCAGATTTATATTCAGATCAAACGTATCACTGTGCTTCTTCAGGATTTTCTCATTAGTGGGGCGGAAATAATTCTCTGCTGCGATCTCCTGTGCTTCGTCGGAATACAGATAATTCAAATACTCAGTTGCCACATCTCTTGTATCTCTGTAATCCACCACTTCATCTACCACCGCCACAGAAGGCTGTGCCAGAATACTTACGCTTGGAGTAACAATCTCATACTCATCCGGATAATCCCGCATGGATAGATAAGCTTCATTTTCCCACGCAACCAGCACATCTCCTTGTCCGTTCTCCACGAAAGAGGTTGTTGCACCTCTTGCGCCTGAGTCAAGAACCACCACATTCCGGTAAAGTTTCTTAATAAATTCCTTCATCTGCGCTTCATCGCCACCATACTTTTTATCTGCGTAAGCCCACGCTGCCATGTAGTTCCATCTGGCACCGCCGGAGGTTTTCGGATTTGGTGTTACTACTCCCACTCCTTTTTTCGTCAGATCGTCCCAGTCTTTGATATCCCTGGGATTTCCTTTCTTCACCAGAAATACGATAGTGGATGTATAAGGAGAACTGTCATTGTCAAATTTCTCTTTCCATCCTGCCTTGATCAGCCCCGCATTTTCGACAGACTCAATATCATATTCCAGTGCCAGGGTTACCACATCTGCATCCAGACCATTGGCTACCTCAAGTGCCTGTTTCCCTGAACCGCCATGGGACTGTATCACTTCCACATCTTCCCCGGTCTTCTCCTTCCAGTGGTCTTCAAATATTTTATTATACTGTTCAAACATCTCTCTGGTAGGATCATAGGAAACATTGGTGATAGACACCGTTTTTCCAAAAGCCTGTACCGGCATCAGTGCCAGTACAACTGCAAGACCAAAGGCAAATAATTTTCTGATCATGTTTCATCTCCTTTAAAGTACCAGTAGTTTTTTTGCATTCTCTACTTTTCATAGTTATTCGATATGTTTTATATGATATTACAAGAAATGACAGAATTTGTCAATAGTGTATTAAAATAAGTACAATTTATGTTGTGTAGATGTTACTGTTCACACATCACTATCCCGCGAGGTGTTTTGGCATGAATATGCCAAAATCCCGAGACATACAAGCCAAAATTCCATTGCCGCAGGCAATCTGGAATGAATTTTGGCTACGTTACTGAGAACGGAGTGAACAGTAACGTATAGATAAGAACACAAAAAAAGCAGCATCCTGAAATACAGAATGCTGCAGTCAAAATTACATATTTTTTATTCGGCAGAAGCTGCTGCCTTTTCTTTCTCCGGGAAAAGCTTTCCGAAAATAAATCTTACGAATGGTCCGGCATAAAAGATCTGCCAGAAGAATGCCATCGGAAAGTTCATTGCTGTTGTCTGGAGCCATGTGGGAATGATCTGACTTGCCGGTGCATGCTTGATTAGCACAGTTGCCGCAAAGCTCATACATGGACACATAAATGCAACGGATACTGCTGAGATTGCAAGTACAAGGTGGAACGGATTATCTCTTCTCATATCCACAATACCAAATGCAATCTTCTTTGCAAGACCACCGATGATAAAGAAATCAAGAATAAATGCAATCGGTCCCATGAATGTTAATTCATGAAAAGCTAACAGAAATGTCTCATTTGTCATTGTCCCTGTATTCAG
>SKER01002992.1_pt1 | contig 10164 bp, 7 predicted proteins | sample 4826961 | NCBI WGS metagenome assembly SKER01 (sample SAMN11008804, study PRJNA524170) | human gut metagenome | biome: Human fecal sample; material: Feces; isolation source: fecal sample from pouch patient p47 | host: Homo sapiens | place: Israel: Tel-Aviv | collected 2016-11-16
TCAGAGAGGATATGGGGAATTCAAAGGTGGTTGGGAATTTCCGGGAGGAAAGATTGAGCCTAATGAAACACCGGAAGCAGCAATTGTAAGAGAGATAAAAGAAGAATTGGACACAGAAGTTCAGGTAATCGAATTGCTGGATACAGTCGAATATGATTATCCGAAATTTCATTTATCAATGGATTGCTTTATCTGCCAGGTTCGATCAGGAGACTTAGTATTAAAGGAGCACGAGTCAGCTGTATGGCTAACCAAAGACACTTTGTATAGTGTGGATTGGTTGCCGGCAGATCGTGCCTTGATTGAGAAAATAGAGGAAGTAATATAGTTTTTTAAGAAATGATGAGAGCGCTTGTAGAAATACAGGTGCTTTTATTATGCGGAAAACTAGGGAGGAATTGATCAAGCATTGACAATAAGGGGAAGGTGTGATAGTATAAAAAACAATTAATTCAATATAGTAAAGTGGTCAATTACTAACGCGATAACGCAAGAAAAAGGAGGATGAAAAGAATGAAAAGGAATTTAGCAATATTTTTGATGGGAATGACAATCGCAACAATGGTGCTCGGGGGATGCAAAGATAAAGAAAATATTTCCAAAAAGGATGGCAAGGAATCTGAGAGTGTGGAGGATAAGAAGACATTTACAGTGGGATTTGATGCAGAATATCCACCATATGGATACATGGATGATGACGGAGAATATACAGGTTTTGACTTGGAACTTGCACAGGCAGTATGTGATCTGGAAGGCTGGACACTTGTAAAAAAACCAATCAACTGGGATTCAAAAGATATGGAATTAAATTCTGGTTCTATTGATTGCATCTGGAATGGATTTACAATGAATGGAAGAGAAGATGATTACACATTCTCTACACCATATGTTGATAACAGTCAGGTAATCGTAGTTGCTGAAAATTCAGGAATTGAAAAACTTTCAGATCTTTCAGGAAAGACAGTAGGTGTGCAGGCAGCTTCCGCAGCACTTGATCTTCTGAACAGCGAAGAAGAGGGTGGACAGAAAGCACTGGCAGATACATTCGGTTCTCTTAACGAGTTTGCTGATTACAATACAGCATTTACAGAGCTTCAGGCAGGAGCGCTGGATGCACTTGCAATTGATATCGGTGTTGCAAAATATCAGATTAATTCCAGAGGAGACGGATATAAAATCCTAGATGAAACTTTGAATACAGAGCAGTATGCGATTGGATTCAAAAAAGGAAATACAGAGCTTTGCGACAAAGTGAATGCAGATTTAGAGAAACTGGCAGAAGATGGTACAGTTGAAAAACTGGCAGAGAAATATGAAATTGCCGATATGGTAACATTAAAATAATAAGACAAGATGAATGGTGCAGGATGACTATACCCCTCTGAAGAGATTCAGAGGGGCATAGTTTCGTTAGCATATAAATGTAAAAAGCAATGGGGAAGTTTTTTCGCAGGAGAGGAGGCAAAATGAGTTTTGAAGTAATGCTGCGTCAGCTTGGCGCAGGGTTTGGACAGACATTTTTAATATTTATTTTAACATTAGTATTTTCGTTGCCGCTTGGAATGGTTGTATATTTCGGTAGGGTAAGCAAATTTAAACCAGTTAGCTGGCTGGTTAAAGTATACATTTCTATTATGAGGGGAACACCGTTGATGCTTCAGCTTTTGGTATGGTATTTCGGACCATATTATTTGTGGGGAATGAACATAGGTGGATACAAATTGACGGCAATCTTATTGGGCTGTTCTTTAAATTATGCAGCATATTTTGCAGAAATTTATCGTTCGGGAATTGAATCAATCCCGAAAGGACAGTATGAGGCAGCAACTTTATTGGGATATTCTAAACAGCAGACATTCTGCAAAATTGTATTGCCACAGGTCGTGAAAATCGTGTTGCCATCAGTGACAAATGAAGTTATAACACTGGTAAAAGATACATCGCTTGTATATTCATTGTCTTATATTGAAATGTTTGCGGTAGCAAAGCAGATTGCGGCGGCTCAGACAACGGTTATGCCGTTCTTTATAGCAGGTGTTTTTTACTATATATTTAACTATGCGGTTGCAGGTGTGATGGAGCTGCTTGAAAAGAAATTGAATTACTATCGATAGGAGACGGCAGTATGAAGCTTTTAGAAATGAATCATATAAAAAAGGATTTCGACGGAGTTCAGGTTATTAAAGATATATCCTTATCCGTTGAACAAGGAGAAATACTTGCTATTATTGGGCCATCCGGTTCTGGAAAATCAACATTACTCCGCTGCGCGACAATGTTAGAGACAATAAGCGATGGTGAAATTCTGTATCTGGGGAAAAAGGCGGCCTGGATAGAAAATGGAAAACCAGTATTTCCAAAGAAAGAAGAAAGAAAAGAGATACAGTCCTGCTTTGGACTGGTATTCCAGAATTTTAATTTATTTCCACATTTTTCTGTAATGAAAAATATAACAGATGCGCCGATTAAAGTGCAGAAAAGAAAGAAAGAGGAAGTATATAAGGAAGCAAAAGAGCTGCTAAAAAAGATGGGACTGGAGGATAAAGCAGATGCATATCCATATCAGTTGTCCGGTGGACAGCAGCAGCGTGTGTCAATTGCAAGAGCTCTGGCAATGAAACCGAAGATGTTGTTTTTTGATGAACCAACATCGGCATTGGATCCGGAACTTACCGGTGAGATTTTGAAAGTTATCAAAAGTCTGGCGTCAGAGCATATGACTATGGTTATTGTTACACATGAAATGAATTTTGCACGGAAAGTTGCAGATAAGATTATTTTTATGGATAAAGGTGTAATTGCAGAGGAAGGAACTCCGGAAGAAGTCTTTGCCTCAGATAATGCCAGAATGAAAGAATTTTTGGGAAAACTGGCAGAAGAATAGCATAGGTCTGACAGAAAATGTGAAAAATTAACCAATATTATTAGGAAGACTTATATATAAAATTTGAAATAAATAATGACTGCGAAGACGGACAAGGCGGGTAGAAATGTTGATTTTCAACCTGCCTTGTATTATAATCATCGTGCAGGTTATTCGGCAAAAACAGGATAAAAATAGATGAAGGAGTTTCATTCATGAGCGAATTTGAAGAAGTAACAACAGGATTGGGTGAAGAGTGTGGTGTCTTTGGTGCTTACGATATGGATGGCGGCGATGTCGCTTCTACAGTTTATTATGGACTGTTTGCATTGCAGCATCGTGGACAGGAAAGCTGTGGAATCGCAGTGACAGATACATATGGAAAGAGAAAGGTTCTTTCCAAAAAAGGATTGGGACATGTCAATGATGTGTTTGACCGTGAGTCTTTGACAGAGCTAAAAGGAAATCTGGGAGTAGGACATGTTCGATACTCTACAGCAGGTGCGACACGCGTCGAGAATGCACAGCCATTGGTTATTAATTATGTAAAAGGAACACTCGCAATAGCACATAATGGTAACTTGACAAATGCAGTTGAACTGAGAAAAGAACTGGAGTACACTGGTGCGATTTTCCAGACGACAATTGATTCGGAAGTAATTGCATACCATATTGCAAGAGAACGTTTGAATACACCTACTGCAGAAATCGCAGTGAGAAATGCAATGAAGAAGATTAAAGGTGCGTATGCACTTGTCATCAGCAGTCCGAGAAAAATGATCGGAGCACGTGATCCTTGGGGATTTAAACCATTGTGCATAGGAAAAAGAGATAATACTTATCTGCTGGCATCTGAAAGTTGTGCAATCGCTGCAGTTGGTGCAGAATTTGTTCGTGATGTAAAACCAGGAGAGATTGTTACTATAACAAAAAATGGTATCTCTTCAGATATGAGCATGGCAATTCCAGAGGAAGAGCAGGCAAGATGTATTTTTGAGTATATTTATTTTGCAAGAACAGATAGTACAATTGACAATGTGAATGTATATCATGCAAGAATCACAGCAGGAAAAGCATTGGCAGAATCATACCCGGTTGAGGCAGACCTTGTAGTAGGTGTTCCGGATTCCGGTCTGGTGGCAGCAAAAGGATATTCTGAAGCATCAGGTATTCCATATGGAATGGCATTTCATAAAAATAGTTATGTAGGCCGTACATTCATTAAACCAACACAGAGTGAAAGAGAGTCAAGTGTTAAGATTAAGCTGAATGTTATAGAAGAAGTAGTAAAAGGAAAAAGAATTGTAATGGTAGATGATTCCATTGTACGTGGAACAACTTGTGCAAATATCATTAAGATGTTAAAAAAGGCCGGAGCAACAGAGGTTCATGTAAGAATCAGTTCACCACCGTTTTTATATCCATGCTATTTTGGAACAGATGTTCCATCTAATGAACAGTTGATCGCACACTCACATACAACAGAGCAAATTCGTGAAATGATCGGAGCAGATTCACTTGGATATATGGAAATTGACAAGCTGAAAGATATGGTTGGAGATTTAAAATATTGTGATGCATGTTTCACAGGAAAATATCCAATTGAGGTTCCGAATGAAGATGTCAGTCATGCATTCGATTGAAGCACTTGACGAGACTTTTTAATATCTTATATAATAAATCTAATAGGATAACAACAAAGGAGAATATAATTATGGCAACAGACCGTTATACAAGTCCGCTTTCAGAACGTTACGCAAGTAAAGAAATGCAGTATATTTTTTCTCAGGACAAGAAATTTAAAACATGGAGAAAGTTATGGATTGCACTTGCAGAGACAGAAAAAGAATTAGGACTCAATATTACTGATGAGCAGATTGAAGAATTAAAAGCACATGCAGAGGATATTAATTATGATGTTGCAAGAGAACGTGAAAAAGTTGTACGTCATGATGTGATGTCACATGTATATGCATATGGTGTACAGTGTCCAAAAGCAAAAGGTATCATCCACCTTGGTGCAACATCATGTTATGTTGGAGATAACACAGATATTATCGTAATGGCAGAGGCTTTAAAACTTGTTCGTACAAAGTTGATTAATGTAATTGCAGAGCTGGCAAAATTTGCTGATGAGTATAAAGCACAGCCTACACTTGCATTTACTCACTTCCAGCCGGCACAGCCAACAACAGTTGGTAAGAGAGCAACTTTATGGATGCAGGAATTTGAGATGGATTTAGAAGATCTTGAATATGTACTTGAGAGCTTGAAATTGCTTGGTTCAAAGGGAACAACAGGAACACAGGCAAGCTTTTTGGAACTTTTTGACGGAGATCAGGAGACAATCGACAAGATTGATCCGATGATTGCTGAAAAACTTGGATTTAAAGCTTGTTATCCGGTATCAGGTCAGACATATTCACGTAAAGTGGATACAAGAGTGCTCAATGTACTTGCAGGTATTGCGGCAAGTGCACACAAATTCTCAAATGATATCCGTCTTCTTCAGCACTTGAAAGAAGTAGAAGAGCCATTTGAGAAGACGCAGATTGGTTCTTCAGCAATGGCTTATAAGAGAAATCCGATGAGAAGTGAGCGTATCGCATCACTTTCCAGATATGTGATGATCGATGCTTTGAATCCGGCAATCACTTCAGCTACACAGTGGTTTGAGAGAACATTGGATGATTCAGCAAACAAACGTCTCAGTGTACCAGAGGGATTTCTTGCAATTGATGGTATTTTGGATCTGTGCCTGAACGTAGTTGATGGTCTGGTTGTATATCCAAAAGTAATAGAGAAACGTCTGATGGCAGAGCTTCCATTTATGGCAACAGAAAATATCATGATGGATGCAGTAAAAGCAGGCGGAGACAGACAGGAATTACATGAGAGAATCCGTGAATTGTCTATGGAAGCAGGAAGAAATGTAAAAGAAAAAGGTCTGGATAACAATCTGCTTGAGCTTATTGCAGCAGATTCAGCGTTCAACCTTTCATTGGAAGACCTTCAGAAGACAATGGAACCATCAAGATATGTAGGACGTGCAAAAGAGCAGGTTGATGCATATTTGAATCGTGTGATTCGTCCATTGTTAGAGAAGAACAAAGAAGTGCTTGGTGTAAAAGCAGAGATTAACGTATAAAGTACAGAACAAAAATACAGCTTTACTGGATATCCTGTTAAGATTTGAAGAAAAAAGCAAAGGAATGTTGCATTTGATTGCAGCGTTCCTTTTTCTTTTATAGAATTTTTCACAATTGGCAAAAAATGTAAATAGCTTTGTCTATAAAATGTTGCCGAATCTATAGAATAAGAGATGGTGAGGGATAACTATGGAAGGATGTTTGGAAATTTACGGATTTTACAGACCAATTATAAAACGCACAATTGTGGGGATGTTGTGTGTTGCTATTTTAACAGGTGCTGTATTTTCAAGAAAAGCTGTAGGAACAAAAGAATATTTAAGTGCAGAAAAGCAAGAAGAAACAAGAAATGATGTTGCAGTAAGTAAAATGGAGAAAATTGTTGCAGCAGAATCTCAGGAGATTATAGTAAGTGAGCCGGACAAAACTGTTATGGCAGAGGTGAAAGACAATCTTGCAGAGAAAGAGGAAGCTATCATGGATACACCAAAGAATACGGTTGTGGATGAAGCAAAAGATGTTATCACAGACGAGCCGAAGGATACGATTGTGGATGAAGCAAAAGATGTTATCACAGACGAGCCAAAGGATACGATTGTGGATGAATCAAATGATATTCCGAAAAATGATACGGAAGAAAGTGAGGATGCCAAAACAGATATTGCAGAGACAGCAACGCCATTTTTAATTGATGAAGCCGGAATGCTTTATGGAATCAATGAAGAAATGCTGGATTGTAGAAGTGGTGTATTGGAACTTCCATCAGAAAATTGCGTCGGAATCCGCAGTCATGCATTTATAAATGGCTTTACTGATATTTACGAGATTTACATACCATCTAATATCTCAGTGATTGAAACAGGTGCCTTTGATGGGATTGATAATTTATTTGATATTATGGTGGAAGAAGGAAATATAAATTACACCTCAATTGATGGTGTGCTATATGATGAAGAAGAAATAACATTATTAGCATTTCCGGCAGGAAGAACAGGAGGATATATTGTTCCGACACAGACAGAAAGAATTGCAGCAAATGCATTTGTACAGACAGGATTGTCGGTGATTGATATTCGTGACTGTGGAACGCTGTTGATAGAAGATGACAGGGCAGCACAATTGGTGAGATGTGAACAGTAACACTTGAACATTTATCCCACTTGCTTTATAATAGAGCGTGGCTTTAATGTTGCTGTTTGTAAATGTACAAACAGTGATATTTGAATAGAATTATGTTAAAAAACAAGAAGTGGAGAATGAAAAAATGAGTAAGGTAAGAACAAGATTTGCACCAAGCCCAACAGGAAGAATGCATGTTGGAAATCTACGTACAGCACTTTATGCATATTTGATTGCAAAACATGAGGGAGGAGATTTTATCCTTCGTGTAGAAGATACAGACCAGGAAAGATTTGTGGAGGGAGCACTTGATATTATTTATCGTACACTTGCCAAGACAGGTCTTGTACACGATGAAGGTCCGGATAAGGATAAAGGCTATGGCCCATATGTTCAGAGTGAGCGTAACGCACAGGGAATCTATTTAAAATATGCGAAGCAGCTGGTTGAGCAGGGAGATGCATACTATTGTTTCTGTGATAAAGAACGTTTAGAGTCTCTGAAGACATCTGTATCAGAAAATGGAACAGAGATTGTGGTATATGACAAGCATTGTCTGAATTTATCAAAAGAAGAAGTAGAAGCAAACCTGGCAGCAGGAAAACCATGGGTTATTCGTTTGAATGTACCAAATGAAGGAACAACAACATTCCATGACGAGATTTATGGTGATATTACAGTGCCAAATGCAGAATTAGATGATATGATCCTGATTAAGTCGGACGGATATCCAACATACAATTTTGCGAATGTAGTAGATGACCACTTGATGGAGATCACACATGTTGTAAGAGGAAATGAGTACCTTTCTTCTGCACCAAAATATAACAGATTATATGAGGCATTTGGATGGGAAGTACCGATATATGTGCACTGTCCATTAATCACGGATGAGAACCATAAGAAGTTAAGCAAGCGTTGCGGACACTCTTCATATGAGGATTTGATCGACCAGGGATTTATTTCTGAAGCGGTTGTGAATTATGTGGCACTTCTTGGATGGTGTCCAACAGACAATCGTGAGATCTTTAGCTTAGAAGAGCTGGTAGAAGCATTTGACTACAGACATATGAGCAAGTCTCCGGCAGTCTTTGATACTGTGAAATTAAAATGGATGAATGGTGAGTACTTGAAAGCAATGGATGATGATTGTTTCTATAAGATGGCAGAACCATATATCAAAGAAGTTGTCACAAAAGAGTTTGATCTGAGAAAAATCGCAGCACTTGTTAAGTCAAGAATTGAGATTCTGCCTGACATCAAAGAACAGATAGATTTCTTTGAGGAAGTTCCGGAATACGATGTTGCATTGTATACACATAAGAAAATGAAAACAAATCCAGAGAATTCACTGGAATTATTAAAAGAAGTTGTTCCTGTACTGGAAGCTCAGGATGATTTTAGCAACGATGCTTTATTTGAGACATTGAAAGCATTTGCAACGGAAAAGGAATACAAGGTAGGTTATGTAATGTGGCCGATTCGTACTGCAATTTCAGGAAAGCAGAATACACCTGGAGGTGCTACAGAGCTTATGGAGGTTCTTGGAAAAGAAGAATCACTGAGTCGTCTGAAAGCAGGAATTGAAAAACTGTCATAATTCAAATAGCACTTGTAAAAAGATAGATTTGAAAGAGGTAAAGATGAGTTCAGATAGCCACACAGAGAAGCAGATGCCTGTTTCTTATAACGGCGCCACTGGCACGCAGAAAGCCAGACGGACTTCACTTAGTCAGGCACAGAAAAGTGCCGTGCTTCACGGAAAGGGACCATGTCTTGTATTGGCAGGTCCCGGTTCCGGGAAGACAATGACAATTGTAAACAGAATAAAATATCTAATAGAAGAATTACATGTACGGCCAGAAGAAATTCTGGTCATTACTTTTACTAAATATGCGGCAACAGAGATGAAATTGCGATTACAGTCCAGTATGGAAGGAAAAAAACTTCCGGTAACAATGGGCACGTTTCACGGAATCTATTATGGTATTTTGAAATGGGCGTATCGGTTCGGACCGGAAAATATTTTATCGGAGGAAGAAAAGTATAAACTGGTCCGTCAGATTGTGAATCATCAGGACGAACTGGAGATTATGGATGAAGAAGATTTTTTGAAAGACGTAATCACCGAGATCGGTGTTGTGAAAAACAATCGTAATCAGATAGATACATACGAATCAAAGAGATGCCGGCCGGATATCTTTCGGAATATTTACCAGGAATACGAAAGAGAGCGGAAGCAGTTAAGAAAAATAGATTTCGATGATATGCTTGTTCTGTGTTATCAGTTGTTTACAAGCCGGCCGGATTTGTTAAAGCTGTGGCAGGAAAAGTTTCAGTATATATTGATTGACGAATTTCAAGATATCAATCAAGTACAGTATGACGTGATTAAAATGCTGGCTGCTCCGCAGAACAATCTTTTTGCTGTAGGTGACGATGACCAGTCCATTTACGGATTCAGGGGTGCGGATGCGAAGCTGATGTTTCAATTTCAAAAAGACTATCCAGAAGCAAAACAGATTTTACTGGATATTAATTACCGGTCAACAGCCAATATTGTGAAAAATGCGTTGAAAGTAATTGAGCATAATGAGGTGCGCTTTGATAAGGCGATTAAGACGAAGAAGAAAGCCGGAAAGAGTCTGCATGTACAGGAAGTAAGGGATTCTGAAGAAGAGAGCAGATACATTGCAGAAGAAATCGCATCGAGAATAGCAGAAGGTGTTTTGGCAGAACAGATTGCTGTGTTATACCGAGTACATACAGATGCGAGAGCTTTAGTGGAAAAGTTGATTGACAGTAAGATTCCTTTTCAAATGAAAGAACACATGCCAAATTTATATCAGCATTTTATTGCAAAAGATATCCAGGCATATTTTCGTATAGCGCTTGGTAAATTGACGAGGGCAGATTTCTTACAGATCATGAATCGACCAAAACGTTATATCAGCAGGGACAGCGTTTCGGGAAAAGAAAAAAGTCTTTATGATGATGTACGGAAATTCTACAAAGATAAAGCCTGGATGATAG
>SKER01003003.1_pt1 | contig 10129 bp, 10 predicted proteins | sample 4826961 | NCBI WGS metagenome assembly SKER01 (sample SAMN11008804, study PRJNA524170) | human gut metagenome | biome: Human fecal sample; material: Feces; isolation source: fecal sample from pouch patient p47 | host: Homo sapiens | place: Israel: Tel-Aviv | collected 2016-11-16
CCACTAGCCAAAGCTTCATTCTCATCTTCTGTACTACCAGATGATGAGACATAATAGACTTGAACATCATGTTGGGCCTTACTGATGGTATCAGCCATCTTGACCTTAAAGCCATTCCCCAAAGCTAAGACAAAAGACACCGATGCTACACCGATAATAATTCCCAACATAGTCAAGAAAGATCGCATCTTGTGCCCCATGATTGACCCTAGGGCGAATTTCCAATTTTGCATTATAAACCTCCCCTAGTCAATCCGGACACTTTCGGTCGTATCCTGAGTAATCTCACCATCACGAATGACAATCTTACGCTTGGCGTAATCAGCAATCTCTGGCTCGTGAGTAACCATAATAATAGTCTTCCCCTCTTCATTGAGCTGGGTCAAGAGTTCCAAAATCTGGTTACTGGTCTTAGTATCCAAGGCTCCTGTTGGCTCATCAGCCAAGATAATCGAGGGATTATTGACCAAGGCACGTGCGATAGCCACCCGCTGCTTTTGTCCACCTGATAGTTCCGACGGCAAGTGCTTGCTGCGGTCGGACAATTCAACCTTTTCCAAATACTGCTGAGCCAACTTATGCCTCTGGGATCCACCAACTCCAGCATAAATCAGGGGCAATTCAACATTATCTTGAGCATTGAGTTTGGAGAGCAGGAAGAACTGCTGGAAAACAAATCCTAACTCCTCATTACGAACACGAGCCTGTTCCTTGGACGTCAATCGCTCAACAGCCTGTCCAGCCAGTGTGTACTCCCCTGAGGTTGGCTTATCTAAGAGCCCAATAATATTCATCAAAGTTGATTTCCCAGAACCAGAAGGCCCCATAATGGCTAAGAACTCCCCTTCATGAACAGTCAGGTCGATACCTTTGAGCACCTGCAATTCCTGGTCACCATTTTGATAGGACTTGGTGATACCCTTTAGCTCCATTAAAACTTTTTCAGCCATAGTCCTCACCCCTTATCAGATGATGCTATTTCTGATTGTGACAACTTTTGACCATCCTTGAAGTCCTTACTTGGATTAGTAATAACGGTTTTACCCTCATCAAGGCCAGCAACGATTTGTTGGTTCTTGGCATCTGCATTGCCTAGTGTAACTTGAGTCTTAGAGATGGTACCTGTCTTGCTGTCATAAACCCAGACATAGGAACGATCTCCAGAGGTTGTCACAGCCTTGACCGGAACCAAGATACTTTCAGTACCACTCTTAACCTCAATTGAAGTTGAGAAGCCTTGCTTGAGGTCACCAATATCACTAGTGATATCTACCTTGTAATTGTAAGACGAACCTGATGAAGAAGAAGTCGAGCTATTAGATTGGCTTGACCCATTGGTCGTATCATTTTTCTCATTAGGATAGTTGGAAATGTAGCTAATTTTACCAGTCCATTCCTTACCAGGGTAGACCTTGGATTTAATGGTAACTTCTTGACCAACCTTAACATTAGCTAGGTCGTATTCGGTCAGAGTCCCCTGAATTTGCAACTGGCCTTCGCTAGCCACATGAACCAATGTTTGGCTGGTCTGACTAGAAGGGTTGACACTGTCAGCTACTTCAACTACCGTTCCCGAAACATCACTGAGCACAGTTGTCGAATTGAGGGCCAATTGAGCCTTTGTTACCACGCCCTGTGCATCCGCATAGGCATCATTAAGAGACTGCAACTGGCTATTATATTCAGTTGTCCCTGCAATCGAAGCGTTGGCTGTCTTAAAATTTTGAATATCAGATGCTGCCTTGTTGAGGGCACGAACAGCACTATCGTAATCAGCCTGAGCAGAAGTTGCATCATACTGAACCAAGGCTTGACCAGCAGAAACCTGATCCCCTACATGAACTTGAATATTAGGGGTACTTCCCTTGTTTGGTTCATAATAAACATACTGCTCAGATACCGACTTAACCTTCCCAGACAAAATGGTTGAGGAAGCTAGGTTGCCCTTGTTTGCCTTAGCAGTCTTATAGAGGTTTCCGGAACCACCAGCCCCCATAAAGGCTTTGACAATCAAAAAAGCAAGTACTAGGGCAGCAAAAACTGAAATTCCAATCAGAGACCACTTCTTCCTTTTAGACATGGCCTTCTTCTTGCGTGTACGTGTCATCTTCTTACTCCTTTTCTAAGGCTGATGGAACAGCCCAACTTACCCTTTTAGTTTACCAATAATCCAAGTTGATTCACTTACAAATTTGTAAGTTTTTCAATTGTATTACTTTCATAATATAGTTTAAAGCAGAAGAGGTAAATTGTCAACCTGTAAGCGGTATAAAATTTAAGAATAAAGGATTTTAATAATTTAACCATCAAATCTTTATTGTATTAGTTCCATTTTGGCAGATGGATGACTTTGACTATGGGCCAAAATCAACCTCCAGAGATTGGCACCGCTCCTTCATTTGTAACTAGCCAAGCTTATTGAGCTGTTTAGCCTTAAGATAGGTGAAAACAATGAGGAGAATTTGAACCAGATAAATGGCTGAGCTAAACCAGTTGAAACCATAGATGATTTGACTGACAATAGGCAGGAGGATGAAGGCTAGGCTTAGATAGTAAGGCCAGTAACTGATGTAATCCTTATTCTTAATCGCCTGATGGTTCCTAAAAAGTAAATAAACCAGAATAGCATTGACAAGCAAGGCTATTAGAATACTAACCAAGAACCAAGGGGTCATAGTCCGGCGGAGAAGCTCGATTTGTTCTTTGGTGACACCTGATTTTTCATAGGCCTCAGGATGTTTGAGGATGGCCATATTCATGTAGTAGCCGACGATTGACAAAACATTAGAAGCCAGACTCAAGAGCTTCCAGATAAAAAGAGTCATGTTGAGGGATTTAAGATTAGATTCGAGTTTTTCAATAGAAATCATAGACTACTCCTTTCAGATTTCCAAATTTTTGTGATAGTTTCTAGCACTAATATGAAAGCAAAGTGCACTAGCTAAACAAATAATGGCCCAAGCTGAACCAATACTTCCCCAGTCAGCTGGCTGGATCTGGTCTATGAAGACCTCCAAAATACTGATGATTAACCATAAACGAAAAGCTAATAGCGCCATTCTTTGCCCTTTCCGATAACTTTTGAGATTAGCCAAAGCTAAAGGTATACAAATCATAGCAATCAGCCCTGTAAGAACCAAGAGGCTAAGGACCAGCTCAGAACCAGCTATCGAGTGATAATCAATGGTTGGCCGACTGGCTATAATATAAAGGTAGTGGCTAATTCTTAGCACGGACCAAATGACTTCCAATCCAAGCAAACTAAGGAAGGGTCAGGCTAAGATATAAGCATGATAGGGAACTCTTTGACCAGTAAGGTAGTTATGATTCATCACTAACCACTCCCAATCGTTGATTCTGACCAAGGATAAAACTCCAAGTTATGGCTACAATCAGAGACTCCATGAAGATACTGCTGATAGTCAGCCCTAAAAACTTGCCGTAAATTACTACTAGGAAAAACCAAATGACCCAATTGGTGCTTAAGAGAATGCCCGGCCATAGACTTTGTCTTTTGAATTTGAGCCTCAATAGCATATTTCTAACCTGACTAAGCAGTGCGACAAGAGTCAGCAGAAACATGGTCAGAAAGAGGCCAGTAATGACTGGGGTTTGACCAGTATGCAAAAAGGTTCCCGGACTCAGCTTCCTGTAATAGCTATAAAAGATTTGAGAGGCTCCGTAGAAAAGTAAGGCCAATAAAAATAGACTATTGGAGATGAACATACTAAGACGGTACTGCCTAGAATTTCTTGGTGTCATAAAACCTCCTCGGTATTGAAATTTTTGAAGAACTTCCCGCCCTTACTATAACATAAGTTTAAGACTTTTTTCCATCTATGTCGTGAACGGTCATTTTTCGACAAAAAAACACCCCAATCATCAGACTTTCAGTCTAACTTTTGGGGTGCGATACAAACTCAGAAGTTTTCATTACCTTATTCTTTCATCTCAAGATGTTTGGTGAAAAGGCCATTTTGATTGCTGGTTTTTAGCCTAGCATTAGGGTAGTTGGCCGGTATTTCTTTGACGATAGACAGGCCCAAGCCTCTTTCTTGCCCCTTAGAAGAGACGCCAGTTTGAAAGAGTTGAGCGATATTTTCCGTCTTTTCCTTGGTGCTATTGGCCAGAATGAAGACGAAGGTGTCATTATACTTAAAATAAGATAGCAAGATTTGCTTATCCTTGGACTCATTGGCAGCTTCAATGGCATTGTCTACGAGATTAGAAATCAAGCGAATGAAATCTAGACTGAACATACTGGTTGGCAAACCGATAGGGTTGACAATCTCAACCTTGACATCCAGGCCCAAGTCAATGGCTTTAGAAAGTTTGGCAGAGAAGATACTCTTTATCGCATTATCCTCAAGGTTAACCAAGTTATCAAACTCAAAAGTCTTGTCTTTGAGAACCTTATCCGAATCTTGACTGATACTATCAAGGGTTTGGCGGATACTGACCATATCGTCCTGCTGGGCACTATAGCGCAAGCTGGTCAGGATATTACTGTAATCATGACGAAAGGAGCGAATCTGACTATAAAGATTTTCAATCTGACGACTATAGTCCGTGATGCTTTTGAGCTCAATCTCTTTTTGCGAAATCAAACGCTCCTCATAGATGGCCGAAACCTTAAAATTAAGTATGGATATAAAGGAAATAAATACCATCAAAAATAGGGTACTGGTATTGACACGAAAATTAATGCTATCAATTTGCCTAATCAAATGAAAAGGACTATAAAGAACATAACTCAACCAGAGGGCAAGAAAGTAACCTATAAAGAAGACATTCTGATAACGGATAAATGCTTTGATTCCCTTGTCTTCAATTAATTCATTCATCCGCACGAAATCAAGTTTAAAGCAACGAATAATAAACTCATTTCCTACTAAGGTAAGAACCCCCTGCATGAGAATGGAGACAAGAGGATAGCTTTGAGTAGCTAATTGAGGTATAAGAGGATAAACAAGCAAAAAGAATGTGAACCTCGCAATAATATCAACACCCAATTTAACATAAAAGGAATAGAAGAGCTTTATCCAAATATTAGTATTCGAAGGACTAAACTTTGCAATCAAGAAGAAGATTAGAAAAAATTCAAGAAAATGATTCGTGTAATAAAGTTTTGTCAACCATAGATAGGGCAAGCTATTGAGAGCTAGAAAGGCTAATTGATAGAGCCAAGGGACCCGAATTTTTAGGGAGCGCCTGATAAAGAATAACTCAATAAGAGGCCAAAGAAACATTTTTACCTCCTATGTAATTGCATCAAAGCATCAGTCAGGGCCCGCATCTTCGTTCTAGAAACGACACAGCTTTCACCATTGGGGAAATAAGCCAGGCGTTGGCTCTTATCGACCTTAGACACATTGGCGGGATTAAGGCTGATGGCCCGATGGACCCGAATCAGGCGATCGCTAGCCTTGTCTACTTCAGCCAAGGTTCCATAGAATTCCATGTAGTCCTGGCGCCCGTGAAGAATGAGCTTGTGGGGGCTAGACGAGGACTCAATAAATATCGCTGTAGGGCATTTGAATCCGAAACTGTTCATTCTCAAGTAGAAAAGAATCTTCCGCTAAGTCCTTATTGAGATTTTCTCTGGCGTGCTTCAAAATACCGACAAGCCGTTGGCGAAATTCTTCCTCGGGTAATTCCTTATCAATGAAATCCAGGGCAGAAACCTGATACTGAAAGGTTAGAGGCATAAAGTTGGCATGCTGAGTCACAAAGACAATCAAGGCTTGAGCATCCCTAGCTCTGACTTTCCGAGCTACCTCAAAGCCCCGCTTCTTCTGACCATTTAAATCAATATCCAGAAAAAAGACATGCTGGTTTCCCCTGCCTCTGATGTATGCAAATAACCGGTCAGGCTTGCCAGATACGTACAGCTCAAAGGGCAAGTCCTTGGTGGCTGCAATCTCTTGAATGGCTCTTTCAATTCTGGCCTGTTGCTTATAATCATCTTCTAAAGCGTAAATGTATAGCAAATTCAAATCTCCTTTAGGCAAGAAATACCGATTTTTATTCATTATACACAAAAAGGCAAGCTCTGGCTCGCCCATATCGTGAAATGTCTCGATTTTGTCATGAAAGGAAAAAAGTTAGAGAAAAATGAGAAGAAAAAGACCAACCCCTAGGCCCAAGATATAGCCCCAAAGGACATCCTTGGGATAGTGCAGGCCCCCAAGAACTCGGCAGAAAGCCAAGAGGGCTGACAAGGCCAAGCAAATAAGAGCAAGGATCCAGCTGACCTGCCAGAGGCAAAGGCTAATCATGCTGGCCGAAAAGACATGGCGACTGGGAAAGGAATTACCCTTCGTTGACTTACTAATCAATGGATCAATGGACCAGGTCTCATAGGGTCGAGGACGGTTTAGCCTGGTCCTAAAAAAGCTCAAGAGCAAAAGGGCCAAAGCTGGAAGGCCAATGGTCAAGGAAAGGCTGACCAAGCGTCCCTGCCAAATCAAGAAAGCTAAAAGCAGACCGTAGAAAAGAGCCATAATTTTGGTCAGAATCCAATTGGCGCCCCTTAAAAGTCTAAGACTCCAGGGCCTCTGACGCAGAGGGGCGGTTAGGTGACGATAAAAGTCAGCATAGTCCTTCATTGACGAATGATGATTCCTTTCTGTTTAATGTCGTCTGAAATCCTAGGTCAAGAACAGCCGAGAACTATAGCTTACGATTTTTAGCAGTCCAACTACTGGCCTGTCTACTAATCTTACGAAACACTAGGATTCTTGTCACGACTCTAACTTTTCTGTTAACTTGAATTGACAAGCCTAGTCTACCGTTCTCGCACTCTATGAGCTACCTGGCCAGTCTCCGACCATTCCGCCAGCTAGAATTTGAGGATAGGTCCAATAAGGCTCGTGATTCCTTAGCAGGTCTATCAGACTTACCATAAGGTATATGTAATATGGGCGACGGATTCCACTTCCTTGGCCTGCTACCTTTAACCAACTGTCCTAGTCCTTGGCCAGTCCTTCAATGACTTGGATATTGGGGAGCTTGGCTAGGACAGCTGAGGGTAGGAGAATTTTCGAGCTAACTAGGCCACCGCCAAGAACTAGATTTTCCTCTTTGAGCAATTGACTATCCACTAAAATCAGCCCATCCTCTGGGAGACCAACGGGCGTGATGCTACCGAATTCCATGCCGGTCAGTTCAAGTACCGCTTCCAAGTCTGCAAAACTAACCTTGCTAGCATCAAGGGGGCGCTTGACAGTAGCATTGGTCTTGGCCCGCTTACCGTAGGGAACCAGCAGGGTGGCATAGCTTTTGTCCTCGCCTCGGCTTCCCTCAACGACTAGGCCATTAACTTCCATTTCATAGGGAATGTCATATTCCTTACTGAGGAGCTCGTCACCTGCAAAGTCAGGATTGATGCTGGCAACTTTTAGGATCTTATCAAGATTATTCTTGTGGGCAAATTGGACGACTGCTGGAGCTAGCGAGTCTTCATGCCCTCCCAGAGGTTGAAATTCTAAATTCATTTAGGCTTCCTTTCTTACTCATGTAGCTTTAGGAGTTGCTTAGCATTGCTTGAAAAGATGGCTGTCTTCTCCGCGGGACTAATGGGCAGGGCCTCAATTGCCCGAGCGATAACTTCTCCTGCTCCTGCCGGTAAAATTCCCAGAGGGGCATCGGTCCCATAGAGGACCTGATCCGCTCCAAAATAATCCAGACAGAGTTCCAAGGCCTTAGGATTTCCCAAAAGAGCTGTATCCACATAGAATTTTTTGAAATCAGCCACCTGTTCAGCTGGTAATATATGCTCAATTCGACCCGCAAAATAAGGCGCCATGGCCCCAGCGTGATGGACGATGATTTTCAAGTTAGAAAAGTCTTGGAAATAACCGGCCTGTACCAATTGCAACATGGCCTGAGTCTGCTCGTATTCCCAGGAGAAAATAATATTATTATCGGGCTTGCGACTGTCAAAGACCGGATGAAGCCAGACCGGCAGATCAAATTTAGCCAAAGCTTCAAAAATAGGACGGAACTCTTGGTCAGCCAGAGACTTGCCCAAGTGGCGAGTGAACAGCTGAACGCCAAGAATCTCCGAATTGGCCTGCACAAAATTTTCAATGATAGCCAAAGCTTCTGGAATATTATTCATGGGTAACATGGCCACCCCACCAGCAAAAATATCCGAATTTTCCCTAACTGTCGACAGCAGCTCGGCGTTAGCTTCCCTGACCAATTGAGCAGCTACTTCTGCTTCCAGATAGTCTTCAGGATTGGGGTTGACATAACTGATGATTTGCTTGGTGTCGGCTGGCATGGTCCGTCGCCGTTCCGCCATATTCATCAAGACTGGGTTCTTGATAAAGGGCATCTTCTTAGGCAGGTCTCCGTCAATTTCCAGCATCTTCCGATAAAAATCTGGTAGGAGCACATGGGCAAAGACATCTATTTTAGTCATAACTATCTCCTTCATAAGATACGACAGAGCAAAGTCATCTAGTTACTAAAGTAACTGATGACTAACAGCAAGTTGCTTAGCTCTCTCACTAACTTTCGATAAAGCAGTAGTCTGACTGCTTGACTGCTTTATCTCCGCGTCGCAGAGCCGTTAAACACCACACAGGAAACTTCTTCTTTTTCCACAGTGGTGTAGGCGAGTTCATTTTAAATAAGCCTTTAATTTGGGCATGATTTTTTGGGTATCCGTCAGGCCTATATTGTAAATCTCATCAAATTTTTCGGGATTGGTTTCCAGTCGCCCAATGTCCAAATCCTTTTCTGGACGAACGACAAAGATTTCTCCTGCCTTCTCTAGCTTGATGACCTCTTCTACCTGACGATTATAAGTCTTCCAGCGTTGACTAGCCACCTTGACAAAGTTAGGGTACTTACGGTAAAAAAGCTGATAAATTCGGCCCTTGGAAGGCTGCTTGCGATAATCCTTGGGACGAGTCAGGACGACAATCAATTTATCAAAGCCCAGACTTCTAGCAAATTCAACAGGAATGGAATCCGAAAGACCGCCATCCAAATACTTCTTCCCCTGCCATTCAACGATTTTAGAAGCAAGAGGCAGGGCTGAGCTGGCTCGAAAGATTTCCATTTCTTTGAAAACATTCTTGACCGGCAGGTAATCGGGCTTGCCGGTTTCAACATTAGTTGCCACAGCGTAGAAATCAACACCAGATTCCTCAAAAGTCTGCTCATCAAATACATCCAACTCCAGAGGCACCTTGTAGTAGGTGAAATCCTTATTGACAAAATTCCCCGTCGTCAACCAGGACCAAAGGCTCATATAATTTTTCTGACCGATAAAGCGTTTATTGTAGCGAAGGCCACGCCCCCTCTGCTTGGAAAGGAGATTGACACCGAAAAGAGCGCCAGCGGAGACCCCAACGAGTCCATCCACCTTGATACCGGCATCTAAAAAGGCATCGATGACACCCTGACTGTAGAGCCCTCGCATCCCCCCACCTTCCAGAACTAATCCAATGCGCATGATAGCTGCCTCCTTTTAATCAGTAATATTATAGCAGAAATCCTATCAAGCCACCCAAAATCAAGTGGAGTGATACTCAATAAAAATCAATCTAGCCAAGGCAAGGAGCAATGCCATCAAGTCACTAAGGTGACTGATGTCGCAGTAGGTGTCTGCTATCTTTGCGCCACTTCGTGGCACAGCAGACAGCTAGTCACCCTTGCTGGGGTAAGACAACGAAGGTTTTGACAGCTGTCAAAGCCCTTCTGTCTTACTCCCAAACGGCAATCGCTATGGAGATTGCCTAGCTCCCTTACTAACCTCACAAAGTTGGTGAAATCGACCAACTTTGCTCCGCATCGCACGAACTGCAGGTAGCTCAAAAGGTCTAGGAGACCTTTTGAGGTTGGAAATAGGGAAAGCTTCGCTTTCCTCACCAAGTACGGCAAAGTGAGTTAACGATGCGACATGGAGTAAAAACTGTCAATATTACAGTTTTTATGAAATTAGTCAGGGATATAGAAGAGGTTGGGACAAAATTATCCCTAAGCCAACGAAAAAGCAACGGTTTTGATGCCGTTGCTTTTTGCTTTACATAGGTAGTCTTGATAAAATATAGTTGACAAAAAAATAATAGAAAGGCTACCTCATGTACATTCACTATAACACAAATCAAACGAC
>SKER01003011.1_pt1 | contig 10102 bp, 7 predicted proteins | sample 4826961 | NCBI WGS metagenome assembly SKER01 (sample SAMN11008804, study PRJNA524170) | human gut metagenome | biome: Human fecal sample; material: Feces; isolation source: fecal sample from pouch patient p47 | host: Homo sapiens | place: Israel: Tel-Aviv | collected 2016-11-16
GAATATCATTGCCATTAAAAGAAAATTTTGAAAAATATAATGAAGAATTAAAGAGACTTTTGACAGAAATGCGGGATTTTTTAAAAGCAGGAAAAATCCCGCCGATTCGAAAAAATCAAAACTGTAATGGATGTTCTATGAAAGATGTATGTATGCCATCCATGAGAAAAATCCCTGATTTAAAAAAAGAGATAAAAAAGACTTAGTTAAACTAGATATGATATCAAATCTTATCTGTAGAGAATTAATTAATGCAAATTATAATCAAGATATCAATCTGTTTAAGGAAAAACAAAGTTATCAAAAAGGAATTTATTTAGTTGCGGATTTTATAAATCATAACTATAATAGAGAAATAAAAATAGAAGAAATGGCACAATTAGCAGGTTTATCAAAAAATTATTTTGGTTCCGCATTTAAAAAGGCATTAGGAGAGACACCACATTCTTACTTAATTAAAATAAGAATATCAAAGGCAAAAGTTCTATTAGAAACAACAGACTATTCTCTAAGTGATATAGCACAAAAAATTGGATTTAAAAAAGCAAGCTCATTTACATCTCAGTTTAAAGCATCTACAGGTATTATACCTTCAAAGTACAGAGAAAAGAGCAAAAAACAATATTAAAATTATCTAAATTTATTTACTTGACAGAAACGTTATAAATGGTGATACTAGTTAAGGAGGTGGATAGGATATATGGATAAAAATGAATTTTTAGAGATATATGATTTAGAGCCACAAGACCTAAAGGATTTAGGCATAAATTGGGTAGACTTATACAACATATTACAGGATTATAAAAAATCAATTGATATTTATGATGCTAGGTTAACCTATGTTGCAAATGTATTGAGACAACATCCTAAAATCCATTCTGTAAAAACAAGGGTAAAGGACCCAAAGAGATTATTACAAAAACTAGTTAGAAAAACTCCTAATAGAAGGGAGAAATACGGAGATAATTTTAATTTCAATATCCAAAACTATAAGGATGAAATTACAGATATAATGGGTATACGTGCCATACATATTTTCAAAGACGATTGGGAAGAAATACATCAATTTATAACGAATAAATGGGATGTAATAGAAACAGTAGCCAATATTAGAGAAGGAGATAATGTAACAACTTTTGAGGAAAAATCTATACCCGTAAGATCTAGAGTGTCAGGATATAGATCAGTTCATTATCTTATCAAATATGGTTCGGGATATGAGTCTTCAACTATAGAAATACAAGTAAGAACAATATTTGAAGAAGGATATGGAGAAATTGACCATCAACTTAGATACAGCCATGACGACGATATTCCAGAACTTTTAGCACAAAATCTTATGTTGCTAAATAGAATTGTTGGAAGCTCAGATGAGATGGCATCTCTTATAAATAAATTAAACAAAAGTTTTAGTGAGATAGAAAGCAAATACAATAAAAAATTAAAAAATAAAAACAATATGCTTAGAAATTTACGCCAAAAAATTTATGAAAATGATTCTTTAAATCCATATGAAAGGGAGTCAATAGTAAAAGATATAGATGATATAATTTTAGGGGACAGAGTAAAATATTCGGGGAGGAAATAGATGAACAATAAGAAAATATTGTTTTTTGATATCGATGGAACATTGATTTCAGAAACAAGTGGGGAGATACCAGAAAGTACAAAAACTGCACTTAAAAAAGCGCAAGAAAATGGACATATAACAATTATAAATACAGGAAGAACAAGAGCATTAATAGAGCCAAGAATTCAAGATATGAAGTTTGATGGATATATTTGTGGATGTGGAACTTATATAGAAATTCACAACAAAGTTTTATATCATAAAACTATAGATAAGCATAAATATAAAGAGATTATTCAAGTTTTAAAAGATAATGAAACAGAAATGATAATAGAAGGAATAGAATCTATTTATATGGATACAGAAACAAAAGATAAGCAAAAACAAGCTAAAATTCAAGAGTTTTTACAAAGAGGATTCCCAATAAAACCCCTAAATAGTGAGGATTTATCTTTTGATAAATTTTGTTTCATATTAGAAAATCCAGACAAACGAGAAAATATAATTGAATATATTGAAAATGAAGGACTTGATTATATAGACAGAGGTTCTAATCTTTTTGAAGTAGTTCCAAAAGGACATTCAAAAGCAAGTGGTATGGAATTTTTATTAAATTATTTCAATTTAGAAAAAGAAGATAGCTATGCTTTTGGAGATAGTTATAATGATACTACAATGTTTGAATACTGTCCAAATGGAATCTTAATGGCAAATGGGAAAGAAGACTTAGCACAGATTGTGCGTTTTGTTACAAAAGATGTAGATGAAGATGGAATTGAATATGCACTGCAACATTTTAATATAGTATAATAAACTTTATTTATGAAATCATACTCCAAAAGTAGTTTTTAGACTCTTTTGGAGTATTTTTTTTGCAAAAAGTTAGAAAAAATAATATTAATATATAAATACTTATTTATATTGATTATAAAAATATCTCCTGTGTTACAATAAAAATAACGAAATATTCTGACAGAGGAGATGTTTTTATGGATAAAATTAGTACAGGTATAAAAGGCTTTGATGATATTATGGGGGGATTGTACCCAGGGGATAATGTTGTGTGGCAAGTTGAGGATATAAATAATTACAAACATGTTGTAGATGCTTTTGTAAGAAAATCTATAAAAGATGGAAAAAATGTAAACTATATTCATTTTAGAAAAGTGAATTCGATAATAGATGACTTAAGTAAAGTAAATTTATTTGAACTAGATTTGGCAAAAGGTTTTGAAGATTTTACTATGTCTGTCCATAATATAATAAAAACACAAAGTGAAAATTCAGTATACGTATTTGATAGTCTTACATATATCCAAAGAGGGTGGTATTCTGATTTAATGACAGCTAACTTTTTTAAGGTTACATGTCCTTATCTATATAAGATAGGTGCAGCTGCGTATTTTTCAATAAAAAGAAATTCATATACTTATGACACTATTGCTAAAATAAGAGAAACAACACAGATTTTAATGGATATATATAATGTTGAAGGAAGTATATATATACATCCTCTAAAAGTTGAAAACAGATATACTCCTATTTTATTTTTCCCACATAAAATCGAAAAAGATAAAGTTACAACAATAACTTCAAGCGGGGAAGCATCAAAATTATTTTCTCATTTTGACTGGAGAAATAAAAGACTTGGCTATTGGAGAATAAATTTTAATAAAGCAAAAGCAGCACTTACACAAGATGAATCGACCCAAGAAAGAATAAAACAAAATTTAATCGATATACTAGTTGGAAAAGATAGCAAAATAAATGAAATGTGCAAACAATATTTTACACTTGCAGATATGGTGCAAATAGCATCTCGTGAAATAGGAACTGGATTTATAGGTGGAAAGAGTATAGGGATGCTTATGGCAACTGCTATTGTAAGCAAATCAGAGGAGACAAAAGAATACTTTAAAGATATATTAGAGCCACACGATTCGTTTTATGTAGGTACAGATGTTTTCTATTCATACATAGTTGAAAATGGATTGTGGGATTTGAGAATGAAGCAAAAAACTGATGAAGGATATTTTAAATATGCAAAAGAACTTCAAGATGGATTGCAAAATGGAAAATTCTCAGAAATGATAGAAGAACAATTTATGCATTTACTAGAATACTATGGACAATGTCCAATAATCGTAAGATCTAGTTCATTACTTGAAGACAACTTTGGAAATGCATTTGCTGGTAAATATGATAGCGTTTTCTGTATAAATCAAGGAACACCATCACAAAGACTAAAGGCATTTGAAGATGCAATAAGAACGGTTTATGCAAGTACAATGAATGAAGATGCACTTAATTATAGAAAAAATCGTGGGTTAGATAAGCGTGATGAACAAATGGCTATATTGGTTCAAAGGGTATCTGGTGATTATTATGGAGAATATTATTTCCCACATATAGCTGGAGTTGCAAATTCATCAAACTTATATGTTTGGAATAAAAAAATAGATATGGATGCAGGTATGCTTAGATTAGTATTTGGTCTTGGAACTAGAGCAGTCGATAGAGTTAACAATGATTATGTTAGAATAGTTGCACTAGACGACCCAACAAGACTTCCTGCAATGACAAAAAAAGATCCTCAAAGATTCTCACAACATTATGTAGATGTATTAAATTTAAATAAAAATGAATTAGAAACAATAATAGTAAATGAAGCAGTTAAAAGTAATTTAAAAACACAAAGTAGTTTATTTGGTTCAAAAGATAAAGAAACAGAGGAGAGATTTAAAAGGGTAGGAATAGATACTTCTAACATACCATTTGTACTTAATTTTGAGAGACTGCTTAGAAGTACAAAATTTACTGAAGCTATGAGGAAAATATTAAAAGTCGTATCATCAAAATATAATTATCCTGTAGATATAGAGTATACAGCTAATTTTGATAAACAAGGAAACTTTAGAATTAATATAGTTCAATGTAGACCGCTTCAAACAAGAGGGCTTGGAAAAACTGTTGAACTGCCTAAGTTAGAAGATAAAAATTCATGCTTGTTCTCATCAATAGGAAACTTTATGGGCGGTAATGTAAGACTTGCAATCGACTATATAGTATTTATATCATCAGATGATTATGTTAAATTACCTGAAGTTGAAAAATACAATATAGCTAGACAAGTTGGAATAATAAATAAAGAACTAAAAGGAAAAAATGCTATGCTTATGGGACCTGGTCGATGGGGAAGCAGTAATCCAGAATTAGGGGTTCCCGTAAAATTCACAGAATTATGCAATATGTCTGTAATGTGTGAAATAGCATATAGTAATCAAGATTTAATGCCAGAATTATCTTATGGAAGCCACTTTTTCCAAGACTTAGTTGAGACAGGGATATTTTATGTAGCATTATTTGATAATAGAGAAGATGTAGTATTTAATGAAAATAAATTAAGAGAAAAAGAAAATATAGTAAAACAAATAGTAAAAGATGCAAATATAAATGATGAAGTAATAAAAGTATATGATACAAAAGGTCTTCAAATTTATTCAGATATAACACAACAAATAGTAACTTGTTCATAATATTATATTATTTCAAAGGTAAACCCCTAAGCGGAATGCTTAGGGGTTTTGAAACTCTATTATAAAGGATATGGTATTTTAATTATATAATTTATATTTTACTTAAATAGAAAGTAAATTATTAATCTAGAATAATCCAGATATTACTCCATTTTCATCAACATCGATTTTTTCTGCTGCTGGAACTTTTGGAAGTCCTGGCATTTTCATTATTTCACCAGTTAATGCAACTACGAATCCTGCACCTGCAGATATTGTAACTTGTCTAACTGTTATTCTAAATCCAGTTGGTCTACCTAATTTAGTTTGGTCATCAGTTAATGAATATTGAGTCTTAGCCATACAAACAGGAACTTTACCGAATCCTATTTTTTCTAAGTTAGCTAATTCTTTTTCTGCTTCTGGAGTATAATCTACACCGTCAGCTCCATATATCTTAGTTGCTATTGCGTTTATTTTTTCTTTTAATGAATATTCATCTGGGTAGCAGAATTGGAAGTCATTTGGTTCATCACATAATCTTATAACTTCTTTAGCTAATTCTATACCACCTTCGCCACCTTTAGCCCATACTTGAGATAAAGCAACGTTAACGCCTAATTCTTGGCATTTCTTTCTAACTAATTCAACTTCAGCTTCTGTATCAGTTGGGAATTCGTTTATAGCAACTACTGCTGGTAATTTGTAAACTTGAGTTATATTTTCAACGTGTTTTAATAGGTTTGGTATACCTTTTTCTAATGCTTCTAAGTTTTCTTCGTTTAAGTCAGCTTTAGCTACGCCACCATTGTATTTTAATGCTCTAACTGTTGCAACTATTATAACTGCATCAGGTTTTAAGTTAGCCATTCTACATTTAATGTCTAAGAATTTTTCAGCACCTAAGTCAGCACCGAATCCACCTTCAGTTACTACATAGTCTGCAAAGTGCATAGCCATTCTTGTTGCTATAACTGAGTTACAACCATGTGCTATATTAGCGAATGGTCCACCATGTACAAATGCTGGAGTTCCTTCTAATGTTTGTACTAAGTTTGGTTTTAATGCATCTTTTAATAATGCTGCCATTGCTCCGTTAGCGTTTAATTGTTTAGCTGTTACAGGTTCACCTTCATAGCTGTATCCAACTATTATTCTACCTAATCTTACTTTTAAGTCAGCTATATCATCTGCTAAACAGAATGCTGCCATTATTTCTGATGCAACTGTTATGTCAAATCCGTCTTGTCTTACAGCACCGTCACCTTTTTTACCTAAACCATCAACGATATTTCTTAATTGTCTATCGTTCATGTCTACGCATCTTCTCCAAGTTATTCTCTTAGGATCTATTCTTAAAGAGTTTCCTTGGTGTATGTGGTTGTCTACCATTGCAGCTAGTAAGTTGTTAGCAGCTCCTATTGCATGGAAGTCACCTGTGAAGTGTAAGTTTATATCTTCCATAGGAACAACTTGTGCATATCCTCCACCTGCTGCCCCACCTTTAACACCGAATACTGGTCCTAGAGAAGGTTCTCTTAATGCAACTAATACGTTTTTACCTAATTTTTGTAAACCGTCAGCTACACCTATAGTAGTAGTAGTTTTACCTTCTCCTGCTGGAGTTGGGTTGATAGCTGTAGTTAATATTAATTTAGCTTTTTTTCCACCATTATCTTTTTTAAGTAGGTTGTAGTCAACTTTAGCTTTATATTTACCATATAATTCTAAGTCATCTTCAGTTAATCCTAATTTTTTAGCTATTTCTCTAATATCTTGAGGTTTAGCCTCTTGAGCTATTTCAATATCTGATTTGAATCCCATAACAAACATCCTCCCACATATATATATATTTTAATAACACTAATTAATTCGAATACTAATCAAATTATATAGCTTTCTTATTAATTTAATGTTAATTAACTACTATGTTTAGTAATTTTAAATTAAATAAAAATAAAAATTATTTATTTCTTTTATTTTCTGCTTCAATTTCTAGTAATCTATTTTTTATAGCTCTTATTTCATTTCTAGTTTCTTCACTAACATCATATGGAGATTGATTGGCTCTATCTGAATCTATTACACTTTGATTGTAATGCACAAATCCTAAAGCTTCTCCATCTTCTAGATTACTTTTTATGAATTCGATATCTTCGTCATCTCTCATTTTGTTTCCAACAACGAAAACCCTTTGCACACCGATATCTTTACCTAGTTTTTTAACTTTTCTATAAGTTTGAAGGCTTCTTTCACCTGGTTCAACAACCACTATGAAAGCATCTACACCTTGTGCAGTACCTCTACCTAAATGTTCGATACCAGCTTCCATGTCCATAACAACAACATCTTTACTTTGTAAAATTAAATGAGAACATAATCTTTTCAATAGTACATGTTCAGGACATACACATCCAGAACCACCTGTGTCAACTGTTCCTAAAGTTAATAATCCTACACCATTATGTGTTTTACAATATTTTTCTGGAATATCATCTACTTTTGGATTCAGTTTAAACATTTTATTGAATGTGCCTTCGCTTGTTGCTGTTCTATCAGAAACTAATTTTTTCATTTCAGAAATTGGTACTATTGAATCATATACTTCTTTTGGAAAACCTAGCGCTAAAGCTAAGTTTGCATCTGGATCGGCATCTACAGCAACAACTCTATAACCTTCATCAGCAAACATTCTTGATAACATTGAGGCAAAAGTTGTTTTGCCTACTCCACCTTTTCCTGTTATTGCTACTTTCATTTCTTTATTACCACCTTTTGTCATATAGTCTTGAAACTATTTATTTTTATGTCTGTCTAACGTGTATTTTATAGGTAGCCTATTATCTCTAATAGACTACCTTTTTCTATTCTATAAATTTAATATTTTTCTACTTAACAATAAATCTTAGTATAAGCAAGCTAATTCTCCAGATACTCTCTTATTAAGAACTTTTTCTTGATATAATTCTTCGAAGTGAGGTCTCTTAGCTTCTATACAAGCCATTATGTCTTGAGCTAATGCTTCTGCATCTTCATTAACATGGAAGCAAGCTCCAACTTTATCTTTTATGCTTCCGCATAAGATTTCAACAGCTCTTGAAGAACCTGTAACTGGAGGCATAACACCTAAGAATGTTTCTATACCAGAACCAACTACATAAGTACCTATAGCTATAGCTTTTTCTGACATCCATTCAGGAGCACAACCTGCAACTGGTAAATCAGCTATATCCATGTCTAATGCATTAGCAACTAATGAACATATGTTTAATATACGAGAGTTATCAACACAAGATCCTAGGTGGATTACTGGTGGTATATCAACTAATTGACAAACTGTTGCTAAACCTTTACCAGCATATTTAGCTGCATTTTCTTTTAACATTAAACCATTTTTAGCTGCTGCAGAAGCACCACATCCTGTAGTTACAACTAAGTAGTCATTTTTAATTAATTCTTTCATTATAGTTAAATGGTTGTAGTTAGATGGTGTTCTAGCATTGTTACATCCAACAACTCCTACTACCCCTCTTATTACACCAGATGCAAGAACATCTATTAATGGTTTTAATGTGTTCATATCGTCTATTTGAGTATTAACAACATTATTTAATTGTCCAACTATAGCTTCTTCAGCATAACCAACCATAGCTTCTGATTTTAATTCTGGAACCATAACTTTTGATGCATCTCTGTTTTTGAAGTTTAATATAGCTTCTCTAACTATTGTTTTAGCATCTTCTAAAGCAGTTTCTTCATGGAATTCCATGTAAGTAGAACCAGTTATTTGAGCTTTTGGTGAAGTAGTTATGAATTTAGTATGATAATGAGTAGCAACTTCTGCTAATGCAGGGAATATACATTGAACGTCAACTATCATAGCTTCTACAGCACCAGTGATTATTGCTAATTCTTGTTGATGGAAATCACCAGCTATTTTTATACCATGTCTCATTGTTAATTCGTTACCAGTACAGCATATACCTGATAATGTTATACCATCTGCTCCAACTTCTTTAGCTAAGTCTTGCATTTCTGGTAATTCAGATGCTAAAACTATCATTTCTGATAATGTTGGTTCGTGTCCGTGAAGGATTATGTTAACATTGTTTCCATCTAATACATTTAAGTTAGCTTCTGTATGAACTGGTTTTGGAGTTCCGAATAATATGTCAGATAACATTGTACCTATCATAGATCCTGCCCAACCATCTGCCATAGAACATCTAAATGCCATATGTACTAAAGCATCTATATCAGCACAACATCCTATATGAGTTGAATGCATTACTGTTGCGATTTCTCTATCTATTGCTCTTGGTTCTATACCATATTCTTTCCATATATCTTGTCTTACTTTTGGAGCTCTTGCTAATAATTTAGATACACCGTGTGGTTTACCAAATTCCATTAAGCATACTTCTGATACTTCATGAGCTAATTCATATATATCTTTACCTTCTGGATCTACACCCATGAATTGAGCGAATTCTTTTAATTTTTCTGGCTCTGCAACTTGATATGCTCCTCCTGGAGTTGTTAAACCTAATGTATGAGTTATATCTCTAGCATGGTCTGAATGGGCAGCTGTACCACCAGCACACATTCTAGCATAGTTTCTACCTACTATTGTATGTTCGTCAGCACCACAAAGTCCTCTTGGAGTTTTTGGACTTATTCTACATGGTCCCATACCACAGTTTCTACAGCAAACACCTTGTAGACCGAATCCACATTGTACTTTATATCCTAATTTTCTTTTGTACATTGTTTCAACGCCGTCTTTTTCAGCTTTTTCTATTAAGGCTTTACTGTTAAGGTCTATAGTCATATTTTGCATTTGTTCTAAAACATCAACTTTTTTCTTTTCCATATTCATATTCCCCTTTAAAAAATTTAATTTTCCCCTAAAATGCTGTTATAAGAAAATGTCTTTATCTATTATTTATGTAAATATACTCTTAATTAAAAAAATATATTTTTAAACAGCAAAATATATTCTATTTAAGAATACATT
>SKER01000110.1_pt1 | contig 10095 bp, 13 predicted proteins | sample 4826961 | NCBI WGS metagenome assembly SKER01 (sample SAMN11008804, study PRJNA524170) | human gut metagenome | biome: Human fecal sample; material: Feces; isolation source: fecal sample from pouch patient p47 | host: Homo sapiens | place: Israel: Tel-Aviv | collected 2016-11-16
ATTTTTAAATTGATGAAGATATGATGTCACTATCTTTACCTCTAAACGTTCATTAACTAGTTACTTACATAGAAAGTAAAGTTAGCTGACAAAATATTGCAAAGTTGATTGAATCATTTGAAGATACTCATTAGATTATAACTATCGACTTTGTAAAAGGGTATCGATAAAACGAAAAAGCCCGGTAGAATAACATCTACCAGGCTTAGTTTATGCCCCAAACAGGATTCGAACCTGTACATGGAAACCCATACAACGACCTGAACGTTGCGCGTCTGCCAATTCCGCCACTGGGGCAACAAATTGCTATCAATCACTTGACAACAATAAATAGTATACAGACTCTTTCGATAAATTACAAGACTTTTAATCAATCCTTCTTCAAGAATTGGATCATTGTCCCATAACCTGTCAAAACTAAAAACTTAGGGGCAACTTGGACATTGGCGACATTCGTTGTAAAGCGGATGTTCACCACACCGTCCGCGTGCTTGCTGTTTGCCCGCTCTTTTAATTTTTCACGGACTTCATCAAACAACTGGTCCATTGATTCGAATGCATCGATAGAATCACTCGGTAACATTAAATGAGCAGTTGCATTGACGATTCCTAAAACTTTGTGGGCTTGGGGAAAAGCTTCAGTTGAAAGAAACATTTTATCACTTCCTATTTGATTCCATTATACAGGATAATTTAGCTAATGCTTCCGTACTTTAAGATTATCAATGCCATAATTGTTCGCTTAAATCGAACTATTACCAGCAAAAAGAAAATAAAAATAGTCAATTCCTTGGTCATTCCACTTGGCGAAAGTCATATGGTAAAGTATGATTAAATTAGTAAAGAGCCTTGTTAGGGGAGTGATCGTTATCGGAAAGATTTGTTTAAATAACATGGTCTTTCATACCTATAATGGTGTGTTTGATGCAGAACGGCAGCTAGGACAGAAATTGGAAATTGATTGTCTGATGACCTATCCTATTGAGGAGCAAGTTCAGGACGATGACCTGCACGAAACAGTTAGTTATGCAGACGTTTACGAGACTATTCGTCAATTTGTTAGTCAGCACCACTATAAGCTGATCGAGAGTTTGGCTAACCATTTGGGAAAACAAATTTTGCGTGATTATCCCCAATTACAGGCAGTTCATCTAAATATTCGGAAATATAACTTGCCAATTGAGGGCGTCCTCAATAATGCTGAAATCGAGGTTGATTTCCACCATGAACAAAATGATTGAAGCGGTGTTAAGCTTAGGTAGCAATATTGGCGACCGGTTAAGCAATCTTCAAACGGCTGTCCGAATGCTTAACAGCCAGCAAGCAGTGACGATTACGTCTATATCGTCGGTATATGAAACTGAACCAGTCGGTGGGGTTGAGCAACAAGCTTTCTATAATATTGCGATCATTTTACAGACGAGTTTAGACGCTCAACAGTTGCTGGACTTACTGCACGATATTGAGCAGCACTTACACCGGAAAAGACTGATTCACTGGGGACCACGGACGATTGACTTAGATATTATTTATTATGGTCAGGAACACATTAATACGCCGACGCTGACAGTTCCTCATCCAGAAATGGGGAATCGCCGGTTTGTGTTAATTCCCACTTTGGAAGCGATGTCCAAAGATGACGTTCACTACCAAGCAGTTCAGCGACTATTGGACACGACAACCGACCATAATTGGCTCAAAAAGAAGTATTCAAGTGAGGTGTTAGGATGGACCAAGTGAAAGTTGAAAGGGCAATTCATGATTTAATTGTCGCCTTGGGCGAAGACCCTGACCGTGAAGGCCTTCGTGAAACGCCAACACGGGTTGCTAAAATGTATGGGGAAATTTTCTCTTCGCTTAATCATCGACCAGAAGAATTTACTAACTATAAAGTCTTTCACGTTGATGAACAACCGGAAATGGTATTGATTCAACACATCCCCTTTTACTCCATGTGTGAACACCATTTTCTACCGTTCTTTGGGTATGCTAACGTCGCGTATGTTCCACGTAATGGTCGGGTGATTGGCCTAAGTAAGATTCCGCGGTTAGTGGACTTTGTTACCAAAAAGCCGGGGATGCAGGAACGAGTTACGACTGAACTGGTTGGCGAATTACAGCGTATTTTAGACCCCCAAGGGATTGCAGTTACAATTGTTGCCCGCCATATGTGTATGGAAATGCGGGGAATTTGCAAGGCTGGTCAATTTACGTACACTGATAAGTTTACTGGTGATTTTCATGACCGCCAGGATCTTCGTCAGGAATTTTTGCAACAAACGAGGCAAACACAGTGTTAACTTACCAGCAATTAGTCCATGAGATGAACCAGTCAATGTTGGGTGGGAACGATGACCGGGTGCCATTATTAAAACGCGTACTATCTGCACTTGGTCATCCGGACCACGATTATCAAATTATTCACATTGCTGGCACAAATGGGAAAGGTTCAACAGGCTCACTCATTGAAAAAACTCTTCAGGGTGACGGAAAGCGTGTTGGCTACTTCTCGAGTCCTGCGATGGTCGATCAACGTGAACAAATCAAAGTCAATGACCAAATGATTAGTCCGCAAGATTTTGTTAAAACCTATCAATATATTGCAGAGCGGTTACCTCACGGAGTTACCGCGCCAATGCTATCGATATTTGAGTGGTGGACTTTGATCATGCTTCAGTACTTTGCTGATCAACGAGTGCAGTGGGCCGTTATCGAATGTGGGCTCGGTGGTCAAGATGATGCGACTAATGTCATTGATGCGCCCTTATTAGCGGTGATTACTCATATTGCTTTAGACCATACCAGAATATTAGGATCTACAATCAAACAAATTGCCCAGGCCAAGGCCGGGATCATTAAACCGGGAACCAAGGCCATTTTCCTGGCTCCACACCAGGAAACGGTTGCAGTAACGGTTATTGCTGACCAATGTCACCGTCAACGTGTATCCTTACATCGAGCCGACACTATTCATATTGTTCGTCAGGGCCAACAGGTTCAACTAACAGTTGCTGGTCAGCAAATTAATAGTCGGCTTAACTTGCTGGGTACCTTTCAAGATGACAATGTCCGGACTGCCGCATTGGTTGTCAACTGGCTGATTGCCCATCATCAAATAAAGAGCTGGCAGTCATTCTGTCACGTGATGGCAACTATCCAGATTGCGGGACGGATGCAGGTGGTTCAACAACATCCGTTAACCATTTTGGATGGTGCTCATAATCCGGATGCTGCCCGCCAGATTGTGGCAACGATGAAGCAATTGCCACGACACGGCCGTTTAATTATGGTGATCGGCTTTTTAGCAGATAAGGATTGGCAAACGATGGTTGACCTTTACCAGCCCATCGCCGATCAGTTGATTCTGACCAGTCCCGACAATCCACAGCGAGCATTAACCCTCAGCGCTCTTCAATCAGCGTTACCGGGCGGACTCCCAGCAGCAAACGGCCATGATGCTATGGTCTTGGCCCAAAAGTTAGCGACTCCAGAAGACACGGTTTTAATGACCGGCTCGTTTTACTTAATTAAGGAAGTGGAAAAAGATTATGACTGAATACTATATTGCAACTCATAACCCTAATAAGATTGCTGAATTACAGCGCATTTTAACCTGGACTGGTAACCATGGTCGGCCATACACTGATGTGATGCCCAAGCAGCGGTATCCAAAGGAGAGTAACGATTCTTACCGGGCTAATGCCATCAATAAGGCCCTCTTTATTAGTCACCTGCTTCCTAACAAATACGTCATTGCTGATGATTCAGGGTTACAATTAGCGGCTTTTCCAGATTGGTTGGGAGTGACAACTGGTCGCGATTTGGCAGCTTATCCCACCCCGGAAGCCTATGATGAGGCCATCTTAAGTAAATTAAAGGGACACGAACGAGGCTTCACAATGGTATCTTGGTTAGCCTGTGCTTATAATGATGAAATTATTGCGACTAGCCGAGCAATGATCCATGGTCGCGTCGCTCATGAACAACGCGGTTCTTATACCAAGGGGTTTGACCGGATCTTGATTCCAACTGGAGAGAACCAGACCTTAGCAGAAATGCCGTTCAATGAGCGTTACTACTACTTAGTACGGTCTAAGGCAGTCAATCAATTGCTCGCTAAGCTGAGGGGGCGGCAACGATGAAAATTATGGAAATGCCATTGCAGAATAATCGAACTAGTCTTGGTCAGGAGACTATCAAATATTTTACTAATGTTCACCGGCAAGTTGCTTTGACGTGGGTGGCTAATCCAGAAGAATTACCAGCTGTTGAAGCATTCTTGAACCACTTTGATTGCCCGCTGGCGTTTGATTTTCAGAAGGCGTTGGTTAATTTTTTGCTTCCCCAAGACGCCTTGTCAGTGCTTCAACAAGCAATTAGCCAACAGTGGCCCCAAGACCAAGTCCTGGGGTCATCAATTGCGGCCATTGTCAAGGAGCACCAACTAATCTGGCAAGCGGGGCGGTTCGCATTTAATTTAACGTCAATGGGGTTGGTATATGCTATTCTGAACGTTACGCCAGATTCTTTCTATGACGGTGGTCAATTCAATTCTCCTGACAAGATGTATCAGCAAATCGATAAGCTGGTGGCCGCAGGTGCTGATGTGATTGAAGTCGGTGGTCAAACCACTAAACCGGGTGGATTTAACGAAATTAGTCCCGAAGAAGAAATTGACCGGATCAGTCCAGCAATTGATTTCTTACAGGAACATTATCCGCAGATGCCAATTGCGGTTGATACCTATAAATTACCGGTCATGAAGTTTGCGTTGGATAGGCACGTTGACATCATCAATGATGTGAATGGATTTGAAACACCAGAGAAGCGGTCGTTGCTAGCAGATAGTCAGGCCGGCTTGATTACGATGCATAGTAATCGGAACCAAGAATATAATGATTTAGGACATGCAATGGTGCACTTCTTTCAGGAAAACGTCAGTGCATTAATCAGTGCTGGCATTGACCGTCGTCGGATCTGCCTTGACCAAGGAATCGGCTATGCTAAAGTGGCAGACGGTCATCAGGATATGACAATGATGCGTAACATTAATTTACTTACGCAATTCAACCTGCCATTGCTGGTGGCAATTTCGCGGAAAGGCTTCGGCAAGCAGCTATTTGGGTTAGATAAAAAAGACCGCCTGCCGGTAACATTGGTGGCTGAAGCAGCAATGTACCAGCATGGTGGTCGGGTATTCCGTGTTCACGATGTTGTCGAAACAAAGCAATTAGTCAAGATGCTTGCGACAATTGATCAGGCCTACTGGGTTAAGCCAGCAGACAAGCAATCAAGAAATTAAGAATCAATCCGATGGTCATCAGGCGCGCATGACGGGGGTTGCCAAATGTTTCGCGCTTTTCCCGAAAGGCAATTTCCATTAAACAGAAGACAATGGTAACCAGGATTAACCAGAGAATTTGCCAGATGATTAAGTGGGGAAATTCAACAATAATGCGGACAATGATCGCCACAAGTAAAATGAAAAATGAGAGGCGACTAGCGCCCAGCCAATCGGCGACATGCTTTTCCATTTTGGCTTTAGTGCCGGCGATTGATGAAACTGCTGCAAGAACCGTAATAAAAATGATTAAGTCGGACAGCATACTACCACTCCTTCAGTTTGATTTTAGCACTCTCGGCAGATTGCTACTATGGTCATTTGGCTTGAAAAAGTCGTTGAAAAAGTGTAGTCTTACGTATTGTGACCATTAATCTGAATTTATGAGGTGAGAATCAGTGGCAGATTTCGAAATTGGTGATTTAGTTCAAGGCAAGAAGTTCGGCCCGATGGATCATGACTTTACTGGGATTGTTGAAAAGGTCTACAACAATTCTATTATGGTTTCAATTCAAGATTTCGATCCAAGTGACAAGAGCGGTGTTAATGAATTAAACAATCGTGCCGTGATTCGTCAGAGTGAAGCCAAGATGATAAAGGCCGTTCCACGGACGGAAAAAGATGATGATGACGAGGAAGAAAAAGATGCCAAGTCATCAAGCAAGACCGCCGCAAAGAAGACGACCACTAAGAAGTCCTCTGCAAAGAAGAGCAAGACAACTAAAAAAACAACAAAAAAGGCTGACAAATAGGTTAGTTCGCGATATACTATGAAATGTGTTAATTGCATATTTCATTATGCGGGTATAGTTTAGTGGTAAAACTCAACCTTCCCAAGGTTGCGTCGCGAGTTCGATTCTCGTTACCCGCTTACTAAATAAGCGTCTATTTGAAGTATCATTACTTCAGATAGACGCTTTTTCATTAATCATTTTTAACTTGCTCAAGAACAGCTTTTAGCTGATCTGCGGAAGCCTGCATTTTCAGCTGTTCTTCGTGTGATAACGAATATTCGATAACCTGACCAATTCCTTGGCGATTAATCACGGCAGGAGTACCGAGGTAGAGATCATTGATACCGTATTGACCATCGAGTGGGGCTGAAATTGGGAGAACGCGGTTTTGATTTTCAATAATGGCACTAACGATTGCTGATAAGCACTTAGCAACTCCATAGAAGGTAGCGCCCTTCCGTTTGATAATCTCGGCACCTGCCCGATGGACTTGTTCTTCAATTTCCGCTCGTTCCTCGGCAGTGAAGTGCTTGATTGCATCTAGGGGACGTCCATTAATCATTGTCTCTGAGAAGGTTACAAATGACGAGTCACCATGTTCACCAAGTACCTGTGAATCGACTGCATTAACGGACAATCCAAGGCGTTGACTCAAGAAGAGACGCAGCCGTAATGTATCGAGTGATGTTCCTGTCCCGATCACGCGGTCTTTTGGAAATCCAGAGAAGTGCTGGGTCATAGTGGTCAGGAGGTCGACGGGATTACTGGAGATTACAAAGATTCCTTTGAAGCCAGTTGCCGTGATTTTGGTAACAATCTGTTTTAAAATGGCGACATTCTTGTGGATTAGGTCAAGGCGACTTTCGCCTGGCTTACGGGGAACACCAGCCGTAATGACAACGACGTCAGCATCGTGAGCGTCTTCGTAGTTCCCGGCTTTGACTTCAACTGGACTCGTGAGGGGTGTGATATCCGCAAGGTCGAGTGCGTCCCCCGCCGCCTTTTCACGGTTCCTGGTTACAATGACCAGCTGGTCGACTTCATTAGTTGTTTGGAGTAAGGAATAGGCAAACGCTGAGCCGACCGCGCCATCACCAATTAAGACTACTTTATGCGAATATTGATTAATCATGTTTTTCCTCCTGGTGAAGAGCGTGTTGAGCGGCCCAGTGATTAATCGGGCCAAATTTATGACCAACACTAATTTCGTTGGCAATGGCTGCATAGACGGCGTCCTTGGCATAACGAACAGCTTGGGCAATATCTTGCCCCTTCGCTAATTCACCGGCAATTGTTGCGGAGAAGGTATCGCCGGTGCCGTTAACGTGGGTTGTATCAACGAACGGCTTCGTTAATGTAAAGTGCTCACCATTTTCGAGGAGGACCACGTCGGTCACAGTATTTTGAGTTGGATCATTGTGTTCACCCTTAACAACCACATTCTTGGCACCCATCATGTGAAGCTTCTTTGCCGCGGCCAGCATATCATCAGTATTATGAATCTCCATTTCGGCAAGCTTTTGTGCTTCATAAAAGTTAGGGGTAATAACAGTTGCTAATGGAATGATTTTTTCGCGGAAAAGTTCATATGCCGATTGTTCCAGCAGCATGTTGCCATGCTTAGTAATGATGACTGGATCGACAACGAGGGGCCCAAAGTTAGCCATGGGGTAGTGCTCAGCGACGACCTGAATAACATCGTCGTTAGCAAGCATCCCCGTCTTGGCTGCCTTAATGTTGAAATCCGCTGCTAATACTTCAAATTGTTTTGCAATGAAGTCCGTGGGCATAATCTGTTGTGCTTCAATGCCATATGAGTTACCGGCAACAGCCGCCGTGAGGAGTCCATGGCCATAGACACCATCAGCAAAGAAAGCATGTAGGTCGGCAGGCATCCCCGCACTACCGTCACTATCATGACCAGCAATTGTGACTGCTTGTACTTGTTGATTAACCATTTTATCAGCAACCTTTCTAATTATTTGATGAAAATTGTAACATAATCATTAACATTTGTATTTACAAAACTGTTTGATATGATAATATAGTAACGAACCAATAATCGAGGAGTAGTACTTGTTTACTAATTTACAGCGATCCTACGTTGGTGTGAGGTAGGAAGTTAGAACAATGAAAGCGTGCCTCGTAGGCATTAAAATTTAATGAAAAAACGAGTGGAATTCTATTCAATTAGAGTGGTACCGCGGGAAATTCTCGTCTCTAGTAAGCAGTGCTTATTAGGGGCGTTTTTGTATAGGAGGAATTGTAATGAGTGAAAAAGAACAAGTTGTTTCAGCATTAGCTGCTGCTTTACCAGATCTAGGCGCGGCAGAAATTGCTGATAAGATTGAACGGCCAAAGGACTCCAAAAATGGTGACTTTGCCTTTCCAGCATTTTTCTTAGCAAAAACAATGCATAAAGCTCCTCAAATGATCGCCCAAGACATCGTGGCTAAGATAGACCAAAGCGGCTTTGACAAGGTTGTCGTAGCTGGCCCTTATATCAACTTCTATCTTAATAAGGCTAAAGTTGGGGCTAACATTTTGGAAAAAATTCTGAATGATCCTGAGCATTATGGTGAAATTGACTTGGGTCACCAAGCTAACGTTACAATCGATTATTCTTCACCTAACATTGCTAAACCAATGGGGATGGGACACCTGCGTTCGACGATGATCGGTGAAGCCATTGCCCGGATTCTGGAAAAGGTTAATTATAACTTGATTCGTGTTGACTACTTGGGTGACTGGGGAACTCAGTTCGGTAAAATGATGGCTGCTTACAAGATGTGGGGCGATAGCCAAGAAGTTCAAGATGGCTTGAAGAATGACCCAATTAACACCTTGCTGAAGTTGTATGTCCGGATCAATACTGAAGCTGATGAACACCCAGAATACACTGATGCTGGTCGTGAATGGTTTGCTAAGCTGGAACATGGTGACAAGGAAGCTTGGCGTCTCTGGCGTTGGTTCCGGACCATTTCATTGCAACGTTTCCAACGGGTTTACGATATGTTGGATGTCAAGTTTGATTCCTTCAATGGTGAAGCCTTCAGTGCTCAAAAGATGGATGAACCAATTCAATTACTCCGTGACAAGCACTTACTAGAAAAGAGTCGTGGGGCTGAAATTGTTGACCTTGATGAATACAATTTGCCACCATTGCTGATTATCAAGAGTAACGGAACAACCACTTACATTACGCGTGATTTGGCAACGGCTCTTTTCCGGAAGCGGATGTACGGTCACGCTAAGTCATTGTACGTTGTTGGTGCTGAACAAGAAGTTTACTTCAAGCAACTCCGGATGGCACTGAAGAAGATGGGCTTCAACTGGTGGAATCAAATTACTCACATTTCATTTGGTTTGATGAACCTGAATGGTAAGAAGATGTCCACCCGGAAGGGAAATGTTGTTTCTCTTGAAGATGTGCTGAATGATTCGGTTGATTTAGCACGGAAACAAATTTCTGAAAAGAACCCTGACTTGAAGAACCCTGATGAAGTTGCTAAGCAAGTCGGTATTGGGGCCGTTATTTTCCATGACCTGAAGAACTACCGGCGGAATGCGGTTAACTTCAAGTTGGAAGATGTTGTTAAGTTTGAAGGGGAAACTGGTCCTTACGTTCAATATGCTCGTGCGCGTGCCGAGAGTATTTTGCGGAAAGGCGGCATTCGGGACTTCTCTAATGTTGACTTAAGCCAAGTTGGTGACGAAGCTTGGGAACTGATTTCCTTCTTAGGTCAATACAGTAATGCCATCAAGCGTGCTGCTGATAACTATGACCCATCAGTTGTTGCTAAGTATGCGCTGGAACTGGCTAAGAAGTTTAACCAGTACTATGCTCATCACCGGATCTTGGATAATGATGCGGCTCAACCTGCACGGTTAGCATTAACCCAAGCTGTTTCTGATGTTTTAAAGTCGGCATTAGCTTTGCTTGATGTTAAGGCTCCAGACGAAATGTAAGAGAGAAGCTTTTTGTAAAAGGAAATCGAGAATTTCTCGGCTTCCTTTTTT
>SKER01001669.1_pt1 | contig 10093 bp, 10 predicted proteins | sample 4826961 | NCBI WGS metagenome assembly SKER01 (sample SAMN11008804, study PRJNA524170) | human gut metagenome | biome: Human fecal sample; material: Feces; isolation source: fecal sample from pouch patient p47 | host: Homo sapiens | place: Israel: Tel-Aviv | collected 2016-11-16
CCGCGTTTGACGGTGCCGGTGCTTGACTACTCGGTTGTTCTTCGGCTATTGGAGTAGATTCTACACTGCCCTCAGAATTTTTGTCAAGATTGGATCCTAAAATCTTTTCGATTTCATCGTATTGGGAAATATCATCGTTGGCCAACAGCGCGTCCCATTCGCTTGACTTAACGACTTCCAGTTGGGATTCCAACATTACCTGCAGGCGCTGACGGAAGATCCGGGTTTGCTTCTTCAAGTCATTGGTTTCCGTGGTCAACTTCCGGGTGGAAGCAGCAGCCCTTTCGATCACCAAGTTAGCCTTTTCGTTAGCGGCCGCCACAATGTCAGTCGCCTGCTTTTGGGCCTCGCGAACCGTAATCTCGGCTTCCTTTTTAGCGTTGTTTTTAACCTTATCGGCCGCCTCTTGAGCCACCAAAATGGATTTGTTCAAGGAGTCCTTTAAGTCGGCAAAGTATTTGAGCTTCTCTTCGTTGGCCCGAACTTCTTCTTGCAATTCCCGGTTTTGGCTAGTTAGTTCCGCCACCGTTGCCGCTACCTCATTTAAAAAGGCCCCGACCTCAGCTTGGTTGTAACCGCGCATTTTCGTATCAAATTTCTTGCTTGTAATGTTTTCCGCTGTTAATGCCATTCTAGTTCCTCCAATCGCTGTCCACTATGCATGGATGACGGCTAACCGAATTCTAGTGCGCTCGTGACGGTTTTGCCCAAGCTCCTCTTGCACCTTAATCCGGCCGCCGTGCCGAACCGAAATCAAGTCCCGGCTAGCTAACTCATAATCCGGACGGTCAATTTCTTCCCAGTTAACCCGGACCTGACCGCGTTCAATCAGTTGCTTAGCCCGGTTTCTTGAATAATTAAAACTGGCCGCCACCACGGCATCCAAACGTAAGGAAGCGACCGTGGTGACGAGTTCTTGCCAATCTTCTTGCGGTGCCCGGGCCCCTTGCAATTCCCGTTTTTCTAAGCGCACCTTTGCTTTACCGATTGACGTTACCTGTTCAATCAGGTAGTCACTTAATTGTCTTTGTATGATAATCTGCCAATGCTCATCACTTGCGATAATGTCACCAAAGGCCCCCCGCTCAACTCCGGTTGACAAAACCGCTCCCATTACCTGTCGATGATGAAGCTCCGCGAACTTTTGGGGGTAGTTAATTTCTAACAGCTGTAATTCGAAATCGTCTTCCGTCGGCTGGTAATAAGCTGGGTAAGCTAAACCGCGCTGCATTTCGGCGCCCGGATAAGCGCCTTTAAAGGCCACCTTGACCTCGTCTTGACGATTGGCAATTACCCGCATGATATAACGTTGCCGGGGGTTTAAAAAGACGGTCAGGACCGGACGGTATTGGTCGCCGGCCGTGGTCAGCCAATCATTAACCTGGTCAATAAACGGGGCTTCATCCGCCCGGAAGTGCTGCTTGACGTTCACCTGCTCCATCATGCTCCCCCTACATTAAGTTGATTAAGATTTGCCCAACCATTTGAACCCCATACTGGGCAAAATAAATCACAATCAAGGCCACCACCGGGGCAAAGGAGATCCCGCCCAGTGGAGGAATAACTCGTTCAAAAAAGTTTAGGTACGGTGCCACTAGCTGGCTTAAAAAGCGGCCTAGTGAGCTATCCATGGCCCCCGGAAACCAGGTTAACAGGCACCAGATCACAATCAGTAGGCTATACAAACTCAACAGGCGGCTAAGCGCCCAAACAATAAAGGTAATAATCAATACCGGTCTCCCCTATCATCCAACCCATCACTAGAAAGGGTCGGGGCTAATTTCCCCGAGATTTCGAAGTTTTGGGGGGTGCACAAGAAAATTTCTGCGTCAATCCGTTCGATCTTTCCGCTAATGGCGTAGGTGGCGCCCTTCATGTACTCGACAATCCGGAAGGCAACCTTTGCGTCCATCTGATCAAAGTTAACAATGACGGCGTTGCCATTTAACAGGTGGTTGACGATTTCCTTCCCGTCCCCGTACACCCGTGGTTCAACTAGCTCAATCTTGCTAGACGAATTTGGTTGCTGAGCCACCCGGGCGTTATTGATCGAAACGACTTTATTTGAACGCGTTGGGGCCGGAGTCGGCACCGGGGCCGGGGCTTGTTGAGCCGGCTGCTGATCTTCGTAGTAGTCGGCCGTCTCTGGTTCATCGTCGACCACCCCAAAAAGGTTGCTAAAAAATTTACTTGCCATGGGCCATTCCTCCAGTCATTTTCTATTTTCGGTTCGTGTTACTTGCGGCGGTTCTTAAAGAAAGCCGGGGTAGAGAGGTCTTCCCCCCCGTCATCAACGTTAGACAGGTTGTCATCTTGGACGCTGAAGGTTGGCTTCTTGACGTGGTTAAAGCTATTCGGCCGGGCGCCTCCTTCTAGTTCGTTGCCGAGGTCTTCGTTCCAGTTTTGGAACGGGTCATCGGTGGTTGCGAATTCCGACGTTGGGGCCGGGGCGGCACTAGCCTGTGGTTGTGCCTGAACCTGTGGTTGAACCGGGGCTTGACTGACCGGCTGTGCGGCCGGCTGACTTACTTCTTCAACTGGCTTTTCGTCGCCCTGCTTGGTCTTGTCGATCCCCGTTGCAATTACCGTAACGCGGATTTCATCGTTTAAGGTTTCGTCAATGGCCATCCCAAAGGTAATGTCGACGTTGGTGTTAGCGGCTTGACGAATTACGCTAGAGGCGTCTTCGGCTTCGGTCATGGACAAGTCCTTGCCCCCCGTCACGTTAACCAGCACGTGTTCAGCCCCATCGATAGAAACTTCCAGCAACGGTGAAGAAATCGCCCGCTTGGTGGCTTCCTTGGCCCGTTCGTCACCGCCGGCGGCCCCAATCCCCATCAAAGCGGCCCCTTGGTTGGTCATCGTGTGACGAATGTCAGCGAAGTCCAAGTTAATGTAACCAGGGTTAGTGATCAAATCAGAGATCCCTTCCACCCCTTGGCGGAGAACGTCATCGGCTTCCTTAAAGGCTTCCATCATCGGCGTCTTCTTGTCGATGATTTCTAACAGGCGGTCGTTGGAAACCACGATCAGGGTGTCGACGTTTTTCTCCAGGTTCTCTAACCCTTCGGCAGCCAACTTGGCCCGCCGCGTCCCTTCAAAGGAGAACGGCCGCGTTACTACCCCGACGGTTAAGGCACCGGAGTCCTTGGCAATCTTGGCAATTACCGGTGCGGCCCCGGTCCCGGTACCCCCGCCCATTCCGGCGGTAACAAAGACCATGTCGGCCCCTTCTAAGGCCTTGGTGATGTCTGATTCACTTTCTTGAGCGGCCTTGGCCCCAACCTCTGGGTTTGACCCGGCCCCCAGGCCCCTGGTCAGCTTCGGCCCCAGGTGTAACTTAGTCTTGGCGTGGGAACCCTCTAAGGCCTGCAGGTCGGTGTTGGCAACGATGAAGTCAACCCCTTCAACATTTTCGTTAATCATTTGGTTGACGGCGTTCCCACCACCACCACCGACCCCGATTACCTTAATCTGGGCCTGGGTTGGGTGTAATTGATCGAATTCGTTGGTTGCGTTATCCATGACTGTTTCCTCCGTCGTTATCAGTGTTAATCAAAGAAGTTGTTAAAGAAGTTCGAAAACGGATTCTTCTTTTTCTTCTTAGTTGGTTGGTTGTCTCCCGGTTGTTCTTGTGCCTGAGCTTCCGGTTGACTTGGCTGTGGAGCGGGCCGACTCGGGGCCGGACGCCGGGTTGGTTGCAGTGCTGCACTGGTTTGGGCAGCTTGTTGCACTACCTGGTGAACCACACTGGCAAAGTTGCCCTCTTGGTGTACCGTTTCCTTTAGGAGTTGGTCGACGTCACGCAGGTCATCTTCGTATTTGCACAGGGCAATGGCCAGGGCAAAACTTGGGTGCCGAACCCCCATTTGGTCGGGAATGTACACCTTGACGTTGCCATCGTAGTACTCACTAGCGATTTCTTTAATACCAGGTAAAATGGCGACCCCACCCAGGAGAACCACGCCCCCTGGTAGTTGCGGGGCGTTAATGGACTGAAGCTTCTTTTGGGACCGTTCAAAGATCTGGCGGACCCGGGCCTCAATCACTTCGGCTAAGTACTTTTCGCTGTAATTGACCGGCTGATTTTTCCCGACCACGTCAACTGCCAGTTGCACCTCATCGCTAGCCTGGCGTGAATCAGCGTAGCCGTGATCACGCTTTAGTTGCTCGGCGTTTCGCTGGGAGGTATTTAAGACCGTTGAGATGTCGTGAGTAATCAAGTTTCCCCCCTCTGGGTCCACATAGGCAAACTTGAGTTGGTGGTCGTGGATGATGCTGGTCGTGGTTTGACCACCGCCGAGATCAACCAAGACCGTCCCGAAGTCTTGTTCCCCATCACTCAATAATTCAAAGCCGGTTGCAATCGGGGCTACCACCAAGTCTTGGATCTGTAAGCCCGCCAAGGCGACCGCCTTTTTGGTGTTGTGGACAATCGTCTTAGGGCCCGAGTACATGGTGGCCCGCAACTCTAAGCGGACCGCCACCATTCCCCGGGGGTCTTCAATCTTGTTAAAATCATCAACCGCGAAGTCACGCAAGACAAGGTCAATCACTTCCCGCTCTGGGGGTAGGTTTTGGGTCATTGCGGCCGAGGCAACGTCAATGACGTCCTGATTAATGATTTCGCGTGGTTGACCCTGGTTAGCCACTGTAATCATCCCGTGGACCTCGGTCATTTGCAGGTAATTCGCCGGTAAACCAACAATCACCTTATCAATCTTAATGCCGGATTTCTCGGTTGCCTGACGAACCGCCGCTTGAATGGCGTGGGCCGTCTTTTCGATATCGACAATCACGCCCCGACTAAGCCCACCAGCCGGTTGCGTGCCAACGCCTACAACCCTTAGTTCGCCCTTAACGTCCTCGCAAACGAGGGCCTTAATCGAGGTGGTTCCAATATCTAATCCTACGTAGATGTGTGAGTCGTTCATTTCTCCCGGAACCTCCTAAAAATATTTTAATTAAAAGTAAGGGAAATCCCCTTTAGTTTACACTTTTAGTTAGTCTAAATTTTACCACAGAAAGTCCTTGTCCAAAAACCCCTAGATTGTCAAAAATGAATCCGGTTCCGGACTTACTTACTTTGATCGCCATAAGCATACGAGTAGGCACCGACTTGTAAGTCGATCACCCCCGCCGTATTCATATTGGTGACGATCGACGGGTAGTACTTCATTTTCTGCGCTAAGGTCGAGGCATTGGCTAACACGGTATTACCATCGTTCATGTAAATCTTTAACCGTTCGTCATCCGTACTTGTCGGGCTATAAGTAACTTGGGAAATTCCCTGACGAATTGTCGCCGACAACTGACCAACTTGTTTGGCCGTTTCGGTCAGCATTCCCTCGTGCTTGGCAAACCCGGCGTAAGTAATGAAGTTCGTCAGGTTGTTACTAATCTTTTGGTACTTTCCGGTCGAAAGCAAGAGTTCTTGGTGGCCGTTATGGATTACGATTCCAATCACCGGGTTTTCCACCACGTGTACCTTCACCGACCGGGGGCCAACGAGGCTCACCCGGATGCTTTTGACCTGTAAATTATTTTGCTGCGCCTGCTTGGAAACCGCGGCTTGGTCAAAAACCAGGCGCCAGATGAAGGCACCAGCTTTAGCACCACTGGCGGCTTCCACTTGCTTTGCGGTCAGGTCCTCATTGCCAACCACTTTAACCTGGTTGACCTTAGAAAAGGGTGAAACCACGTAGATCATCGCCAGTAAAACGATGAAGAAGGGGATTAACACGGTCAAGGCCCGGCCCAAGTTACTCTTGATTTGATAGGCCCGTAGCTTAGGGAGCCCCTTTTTAAGCCCCTGGTGGCGCTTTTTAAACCGGTCACGCCCATCAATCACGCTCTGAGCTTCTAGCGTCGCCAAGCGATCAGCGTAGCGGCGGTGCTCCCGGTTATCACGGTGATTGGCCATGTTCCCCTCCTCCTTTCTACTTCTGGTGGTCTGCGATCGCCTTTTTCAAGACGGCGATTAGTTGGTCACTAGCGTCTGGATGACCAACCGCCTTTGAATTAGCCGCCATCTTTTGCCGGACGGCGGCGTCATTCATCAGGTGATTGGCTTGGGTAATTAAGGAACGCCCGTCTAATTGATCCTCTAAGATCATCAGGGCCGCCCCCTTTTTGACGAGGGCCTCCGCGTTTTTCACCTGGTGGTTTGCCGTCACGTATGGCGACGGGATCAGGATCGTCGGGATTCCCAGCGCCGTTACTTCGGCGATCGTCGTGGCCCCCGCCCGCGAAACCAGGGCGTCGACGTGTGGCAACTTGTCTGGCATGTCTTCAATGTATGGTACCACCTTAACGTTATCACCAATTGGTTGCCCCGCTAGCGCCCCCATAACGTCATCGTAGCGCTTCCGGCCGGTAGCGAAGATCACTTGGTAGGGCTGCTCGTTAAAACTTGGTAAGGCCTCAACCACGGCCTTATTGATTCGGGGCGCCCCTTGGGAACCACCAAAAATCATGATGGTGGGTACCCCGTCTTTAAGCCCGTCTTCGGTCCAGGAATAGGCCGAATTAGTGCGCTGGGCGACCTGTTGGGCCCGTGGGTTCCCCGTCATCGTCACTGACGACTTGGGAAACTGGCTCCGGGCCGCTTCAAAGGCGATCGCCACTTCATTTACGTAACGCGCTAAGAACTTATTGGTCACCCCCACCACGGAGTTTTGTTCGTGGATGACGGTTGGCACCCCCAGCTTGGCCGCCGCATATAAGACGGCCCCGGAAACATAGCCCCCGGTCCCCAAAACGACGTCTGGGCGAAAGTCTTTAATTAGTTTTTTAGCCTGGGCAACGGCCTTTAAAAAGAGGTAGACAGTCTTAACATTTTCGAGCGAAAGGCTCCGCCGGAACCCCTGAACTTCCATGGTTTCCAGCCGGTAGCCCGCCTGGGGGACAATCTTCGTTTCCAGGCCCCGTTTGGCCCCCACGTAAAGGACCTCGGTGTCTGGTTCCACCTGCTTCAACCGCTCAATTAGGGCTAAGGCCGGGTAAATGTGACCCCCGGTTCCGCCCCCCGATACCATTAAGCGCATTAGTTTTCCTCCTTTTTGCCGGTCAGTTGTTCAACGGCCTCAATGAACCGGTCCCCGCGCACCTCAAAGTTGGGGAACTGGTCCCAGCTGGCGTTAGCCGGGGAGAGCAAGATGACATCGCCCGGTTCACTAAGCCGCCAGGCCTCTGGCACCGCCGTCACCGCGTCCGTGCTTTCGACAATCGTCTTCACGCCAGCCTGCTCACCAGCCGCCTTCATCTTATCCTTGGACTCACCGAAGACAATTAAGGCCTTGACGTGCTCCCTGAAGTAAGGAACCAGTCGCTCGAAGGTGTAGCCCCGGTCAAGCCCCCCGGCAAGTAAGATGACCGGTTGCTCGAACCCTTGCAAGGCCACCTCTGTTGCCTCGATGTCGGTCGACTTGGAATCATTGTAAAAACGGCGCCCCTCGTAGTCCAACACGTACTGAAGGCGGTGGCGAACCCCGGTGAAGGTGGTCAAAACCCGGACGATCGCTTCGTTTGCGACCCCGGATAACTTGGCCGCCGCAATGGCTGCCAGGGCGTTTTCAACGTTTTGGGGCCCAATTAAGACCACGTCTTTAGCGGCCATGATCCGTTCTTGTCGCCAGTATAGGTCGCCGCCTTTTTGGTAGGCCCCCTCCTGAGACTTAGCGAGACGGGAGAACGGGACCACCGTGGCGTTGGTCCGCTTAGCTAGCTTTTGCCATTCTTCTTTATCCCAGTTGATGACCAGGTAATCGTCTTTGGTCTGGTTGCGGGTGATCCCCAGCTTAGCGTCAATATAGTTTTGCCGCGTCTTGTGGTAGTCCAAGTGGTTAGCGAAGATATTGGTGATCACGGCGATGTGGGGGCGGTAGGTTGGGGCGCCCAGTAGTTGGAAACTGGAGGCTTCGGTGACGATCGTATCGTCAGGACCTAGCTCTTCGGCCACCTTGGAAAAGGACACCCCGATGTTACCGGCGTACTCCACCCGGTGCGGGTTACCCATGGCCACCATCTGTTCAATCAAGGTCGTGGTGGTCGTCTTCCCGTTGGAGCCGGTCACCGAAATCAAGTGCCCCGCAAAGACTTGGTAACCTAACTCTAGCTCGGTGATAATGGGCGTTCCCTTCTTAACAAAGGCCGCCACTAACGGCGTATCATACGGGATCCCCGGGTTTTTTACCACCAGGTCAAAGCCTTCTTCGGCCAGGCTCAGCGGGTTAGAGCCGGTCACGGCCGTAATCCCCGCCCCTTCCAAGTCGGCGACCACGCGCGGGTCCTTTGGAACCTGTTGATCGTTAGCCACCACCGTTGCCCCCAGTTTTTGGAGGAGGTAAGCGACGTTCAGACCACTAATTCCAAACCCTAATACCAGTACCCTTTTGCCTTTGTAATCATTAATTTGCTTCACAATCCGTACCTCAAACTCATCCAAGTATTATCCTAAAAACAAGATCGTCGCCACCGTAAGGGCGCCGGCAATTAAACCAACGAGCCAAAAGACCCCGTCAATTTTCCATTCGCTCCACCCCATCATTTCAAAGGTGTGGTGAATCGGCGTCATCTTAAAGAGCCGCTTGCCCGTCCGCCGGAAGTATGCGACCTGCAAAATCACCGACAGGGTCTCCAAGACGTACACGATCCCGATGATCAGAAGCGACCATTCGTGGTGTAAAACCAGGGCGACCGCCGCCAGGCTTGCCCCTAACGCTAGTGATCCCATATCCCCCATAAAAATCTTGGCGGGCTTGTGGTTGAAGGGGAAGAAACCTAACAAGGTCCCGATCATGGCCAAACAGAAGAGGGCGACTTCAGTTTGCCCCTGTACTAAGGCTAAGACAAGGTAAGCAGCAAAGGAAATCGTTGCTAACCCGGTCACCAGTCCGTCTAGTCCATCCGTTAAGTTAACGGCGTTGGAGAACCCGACCATCCAAAAGATAATAAACAGGGCGTAAAACCAGCCCCAGTCGGTGAGCCCAAAGCCCATTTGAAAGCCCTCGTGTTGGTAAATGACGGCAAAAACCATTGCCCCCACTACCTGAGCTAAGAACTTTTGCCACGGCTTAAACCCTTCGTTTTGGTGGTTAAAGATCTTAATGGAGTCGTCCCACATCCCGATTAAGCCGTAAGCGATCAGGGTGAACAACAGGGCGCCTAAGGTACCATTCAGTTGGCCTTGCCAAGCCCCCACCCAGCCGCAGGTTAGTGCTGCTGACAAGATGAAGAGTAAGCCCCCCATCGTCGGGGTGCCGGCCTTTTTCTCGTGCCAGGTTGGGCCCTCTTCTCGAATCTGTTGGCCCTCTTTTTTCGCCCGGAAATAGCGGATCAAACTCGGCATTAACAAAAAGGTGATCAAAAATGCACTCACCAGGGTTAAGCCCGCTACCAAGATACTCATTAATTTGCCTCCAATTAAACGTTTTTCTTCTCTTTCTTACTTTCCCGTATAAGCAACCTTCAAGCTGTCGCCCGCCTTAACGGGGGTGCCCACGCTGATTGATTGGTTACTTGCGTAGCCGCTCCCGGTTAATGATAGTTTTAGCCCCATCATTTGTGCCAACTGGGCCACGTCTGCTTGTGACCAGCCAGAAACGTCTGGCATCGTCATTTCGCCGCTGGTCTTTAAGATCAAACGACTGTTGATGATCGCCTCTTTACCAGCCGTCAACGACTGGGCGGTGATCTTTTTATTGCCACCAATCACGGTGACTTGCAACTTCTTTTTCGCCAGGCTTGTTTGCACCGTTTGGGCATTCTTGCCGACGTAGTTACCAACCTTGACTACCCCTTGTTGCCCCTCGGACTTGAGCTTTTCTTGGTCCAAAAGGTACTTGATGATCGGCGTTGAAATTGACGACAGGTAGGTTTCCGCCGCCTTAGTTAAATTCTTCGGCTTTTTCATCGATAGGTAGATGATGTACTTGGGGTTTTTAGCCGGGGCAAAGCCGGCAAAAGAGTAGATGTAATCATTCGTCCCGGTCTCGTAACCGTTTGTCCCGGCAATTTGGGCCGTCCCGGTCTTCCCGGCAATCCGGTACCCACTGACCTTATAGGACTGCCCAGTTCCGACCTTGTTGTAAAT
>SKER01003017.1_pt1 | contig 10080 bp, 9 predicted proteins | sample 4826961 | NCBI WGS metagenome assembly SKER01 (sample SAMN11008804, study PRJNA524170) | human gut metagenome | biome: Human fecal sample; material: Feces; isolation source: fecal sample from pouch patient p47 | host: Homo sapiens | place: Israel: Tel-Aviv | collected 2016-11-16
GAGGTATAAACTGTCGTTACCACAGTTTATACAGAGTTAGTCAGGGATATAGAAAACTACAATCGTAGTTTTCGTAGTCACTCTAATGAAAAACTATAGAGTGACTTTATTCGTGGGATAGTTTTGATTTTTGAAGAGTATTAAGCCATTAAACCTAAGCATTTTCCCAAAGCCCTTATTTCTCGTAGAGGCCAGCCAAACTGAGTACGTGGCGCAGATTCTGCTTAACCTCTTGGTAGTTGAGCTCTTCGACACCCTTTCTAGCAATGACAACGAAGTCATGCGTGGTCAGAAAAGGACCCAACTCCATTAAGACATGACGCAGTTTGCGCTTAGTCCGATTGCGGACTACCGCATTTCCCAGTTTTTTACTGACGGATAGACCGACACGGAAATGTTTTTGCGACTTTTCCAAACTGTAAACAACAAATTTTCGGTTGGCAACACTTTTACCCTGACCAAAAATAACTTGAAAATCTTGATTCCGCTTTACGCGATAGGTCTTTTTCAACTCGGTCTCCAAATGCTCTAAATTATTCCTTATTATATCATAAAAGACGAAAAAGCCCAAAATCGCTTGAATTTGTGGGACTTAGAGCGGAGAAAATAAAATAAGACCAAACTGCCAAGCATCTCTAGTCGGGGAATTCCTAGTATTGGCCTGACTCCATTGAAGGTTGGCTTCAGAGAATTAAAAGGAACTGTTATACGTTAGAAATTGGTGTTTCAAGGAATAAAGTTCGGAAAAATCACTTGTTTTGACTTACTTTCCGTGTATAATAGCAGTTGAAAACTTTTATAGACGAACGTTCAAGGGCCTTTGAAATGTGACAGCAATTTTTCCAATTAATTAGTCATCCCCTTGAAGGGGTCTATAAGAATTAGAATTTTCACAAGGAGTTTTCTATGTTCCAACACTATTTCCGAAAGAGTGCCCTACTGCTATCTCTAGTCACAGCCGGCTTGCTTGCCAATCAAGTCAAGGCTGATGAGCCAGTGGCTCAAGATTACAGTCAGGATCCTGCCCAAAACCAAACCGTCTTGAGCCAAGATACGGAGCAACAAGCGACTTCAACTGAGCCAGCTACTAGCGACCAGCAATTACCTACCAGCAATCCAGCACCTAGTAGCAAGCAAGAGACCTTCAATCAAGGTCCAAGCACCTCATCTGAACAAGATTCAAACCAGCCAAACCAGCCTATCACTCAAACCAAGGCTCCAAAGACCGTCGCTCAAGCCGAGCCTGCTGACACTAAGCCGATTGAAGGGGAAAAGGTTGATCTACAAATTCTGTCAACTACTGACCTGCACACCAACCTAGTCAACTACGACTACTACCAGGACAAGGCTGCCCAAAATATCGGCCTGGCCAAAACCGCCCTCTTGATTAACCAGGCAGAAAAAGAGAATCCCAACGCTGTCCTCGTTGATAATGGGGACACTATCCAAGGGACCCCTCTTGGCACCTATGAAGCCCTGATAAATCCTGTCAAAAAAGGTGATCAGCACCCTATGTATAAGGCCTTCACAAACCTCCACTATGACGCTGCATCCCTAGGTAACCATGAATTTAACTATGGCCTAGACTATCTCAACCAGGTGATTAGCTCAGCAGGTCTTCCTATTGTCAATGCCAATGTTCTTGATGCCAAGACAGGCCAACATTATTTTAATCCCTATATCATTATTCCCAAAACCTTTACCGATACCAACGGGCGGCAGGTAAGGGTTAATATCGGTATCACCGGTATCGTCCCTCCCCAAATCATGAACTGGGACAAGGCCAATCTGGAAGGAAAGGTCAAGACCATTGATGCCCTTCAGGCGGTTGAAGCTATCGCTCCGGAAATGCGTTCCAAGGGTGCTGACCTGGTTATTGTCATGTCCCACTCAGGCATCGGTGATAACGACTATCTTCAAGGTGAAGAAAATGTTGGCTACCAAATCGCCAGCGCCAAGGGCATTGATGCCGTCGTAACAGGCCACTCCCACGCCGAATTTCCTTCTGGAAATGGGACAGGTGTTTATGAGAAAATCCCTGGGGTTGACGGCATTAACGGCAAAATCAATGGTATCCCTGTCACTATGGGTGGAAAATACGGTGACCACCTGGGTGTCATCCAACTTAACCTCCTCTACCAAGGCGGTAAGTGGAAGGTAGACCAAAGCCATGCTGAAATCCGAAAGGTTGATGAGAACTCTAATGCAGCAGACCCCAACATCCTCAAACTCGCTGAGCAGGCCCACCAAGGAACCATTAGCTATGTTCGCCAAGAAGTGGGACAGACGACAGCTCCAATCAACAGTTATTTCGCCCTCGTCCAAGACGACCCTTCGATTCAAATCGTCAATAATGCCCAAATCTGGTATGTTAAAGATCAATTAGCCGGAACTCCTGAGGCTAACCTGCCCCTACTGTCTGCTGCTGCACCTTTTAAGGCTGGGTCTCGTAATGACGCTTCTGCCTACACCGATATTCCGGCAGGTCCTCTAGCCATTAAGAATGTCGCTGACCTCTATCTCTACGATAACGTCACAGCCCTTCTTAAAGTGACCGGGAAGGATTTGCGAGAATGGCTGGAAATGTCTGCTGGCCAATTTAATCAGATTGACCCTAACAAGCCCCAAGCTCAAGACCTAATTAACACCGACTACCGCACCTATAATTTCGATGTCATTGACGGCATCAACTACAAATACGATGTCACCCAGCCCAATAAATACGACCGTGATGGCAATTTGGTCAATCCTGACGCCCACCGCGTCCAAGACCTAACCTACCAAGGAAAACCGATTAGCGATGACCAAGAATTTATGGTGGTCACCAATAATTATAGGGCCAGTGGCAACTTCCCAGGTGTCAGAAATGCTAGCGAAAATCGCCTGCTCAATTTGGAAAATCGCCAAGTCCTTATCAACTATATTACAGCTGTCAAGACCATCAACCCTACCGCTGACCAGAATTGGGGCTTTACAGATGCTATCAAGGGGCTCGACATCCACTTCCGCACAGCCGAACGGGCTAAAGACCTTCTGGGCGACCGCTCAAGTATTCAGTTCGTTGCCAGCGATCCTAGCAACAAGGGCTTTGGCGACTTCAAATACATTTACAGCGACCAAGTCAATCAGGCCCAGGATCTTAACCCTAAGAACCAAGAAGTCAAAGGGCAAGAGGTCTCCAGCCAGGCTAGCCTATCTCTTGAACAAAGGCAAGCCATCCTACAAATGGTGACCGAGAATTATCAGGCTCTCCAAAATCAACCAACCAGCTCAAAGAACGCTCAGACCACTCAAAGTCAATTACCCAAGACAGCCAGTCAATCAGGTTGGCTCTTGAGCCTTCTCGGCCTCCTCATCAGCACTTTTGCTGCCAGTCTTCTACCTAAATCTAATACTCATAAAAATCAAAATTAGCCAAGGCAAGGAGCAATGACATCAAGTCACTAAAGTGACTGATGTCACAGTAGCTGTCTGCTATCTTTGCGCCAGATGTGGCACAGCAGACAGCTAGTAACCCTTGCTGGGGTAGCAAGACAGTCCGATGGACTGTCTTAGCCGACACCTTAAAATAAAGAGGTGTGAGGTGACGAAGGCTTTGACATCTGTCAAATCCCTTCTGTCTTACTCCCAAACGGCAACCTCTATAGAGCTCCCTTTAAGCGACTAGTCCGCCAACACAAAAGCTCCTGTTAGAATTTGCTAGCGGGAGCTTTTGGAATTCAAGATAAAAAGTTATCACTAATTAAAGATTGTTTCTGGCTTCGACAATCTGCCAGCGAACTTGGTCAAACCCAGTTCCACCCAGAGAATTGCGACGTTGGACAGCCGTCTTAGATTGAAGGGTAGTATAAATATCCTCCTCAATCAAGTCAGAGATTTCTTGGTAGCGCTCCAGAGGCACATCTTGAAGATAATGGCCATTCTTGGTGCATTCCAAAACCAATTTTCCAACAATTTCATGGGCCTGACGGAAAGGTAGACCCTTGACAGCTAGGTAGTCTGCCAACTCTGTCGCATTAGAGAAATCTTTTTCAGTTGACTCAGCCATATGGTTACCGTTGACAGTCATGCTAGACAGCATTCCAGCTAAAATATCAAGGGCCACCGTGATCGTTTCGACCGTGTCAAACATACCCTCCTTGTCTTCCTGGAGGTCCTTATTATAGGCCAAGGGTAGGGATTTCATGACCGTTAGGAGACCTGTCAGATTTCCATAGACCCGACCGGTCTTGCCACGAATGAGCTCCGCCATGTCAGGATTCTTCTTTTGAGGCATGATAGAGGACCCTGTTGAAAAGGTGTCAGACAGGGTGACAAACTTATACTCGTTGGAACACCAGTTGATAATTTCTTCACAGATACGACTCATATGCATCATGAGAATGCTGGCATTGGAGAGAAATTCCAAAATGAAATCACGGTCCGATACCGCATCCAAAGAATTACTGTAGGGACCATCAAAGCCCATCAAGTCAGAGGTCAGTTGGCGGTCAATGGGAAATGTCGTTCCCGCCAAGGCTGCTGCCCCAAGGGGCGAAAGGTTGGTGTGCTTTTGATTGAATGCGAAGCGCTCGCTATCTCTGGTAAACATATTGTAGTAGGCCATGAGATGGTGGCCAAAGGAAATGGGTTGGGCGTGTTGCAGGTGGGTATAACCTGGCATAAGGGTCTCCACATGCTGATCCGCCAAATCTACTAGGATCTTTCTAAGATTGTGCAACTTATCCAGAACATCAACCAGCTTTGCCTTGAGGTAGAGGTGCATATCAGTTGCCACCTGGTCATTCCGTGAGCGGGCTGTGTGAAGTTTACCCGCTACGGATCCAATTTTCTCTGTCAGAAGAGATTCCAGATTCATGTGAATATCTTCATTAGAAACATCAAAGACCAACTGGCCAGCATGAAATTCTTGCAGGAGTTCTTCTAGTCCTGCCTTGATTTGGCTAGCTTCCTCAGGACTGATGATACCGGTTTGCCCTAGCATGGTCACATGGGCGATAGAACCCTTGAGGTCAAATTCTGCCATCTTTTGGTCGAAGGAAATGGACGCCCCAAACTCCTCCACCCATTTTTCTAGGCCTGCCTCAAAACGACCGCCCCAAAGTTTATGATTTTCTGCCATAGTTTTACCAGGTCCGCCCAAGAGACGAACATTCCCTTTCTTTATTGTCACACATTTGTGAGAGGCCAAGCACAATCTTTGGCTGGCGCTTTTTTCTTCCTTATCATATCAAAAAAACTAGCCTATGTCATAGCTAGTTTTGATGGTCTCACAGGACATTTTCCTGAAAGGAAGAATGCCTCTACCTTTCAGGCCTGTCAGTCGGCTCACGGGACGACCTAGTCAGGCTTTAAGTTTAAAGAAAAGAGGTCCAGATGGGGCTCTCTGACCCCTTTTATCTGAAGATCTTTTTCGGCTTTCAGGTTCGCGATTTACTCTTCACACTAAATTATTTGTTATTAACTTGCGAATTAACTTGAGTAGGTAGACCCCAAAGCTTGATGAAGCCTACTGCTGCATCTTGGTCAAAGCTGTCAGCTGTCGTATAGGTCGCCAAGTTTTCATCATAGAGGGAATTTGGTGACTTCCTTGCGACTACCTTGGCTGAACCCTTGTAAAGTTTAACCTTGGCAGTCCCGTTGACAACCTTTTGCGTTTCCTTGATATAGGCCAAGATAGCATCGGTTGCTGGGCTGAACCAAAGGGCATTATAAATCAGATTGGACAATTCATTTTCCAGAATTGGCTTAAAGTGGGAAACTTCCCGAACCAAGGTCAAATCTTCAATTTCCTTGTGGGCTGTCAAGAGGGTAATAGCACCAGGACATTCGTAGATTTCCCGTGACTTGATACCGACCAAGCGATTCTCAACGTGGTCAATCCGACCAACACCATGCTTACCAGCCAAGTCGTTCAATTTTTGAATCAGGTCAGCCAATTTCATTTCTTGACCATCAATGGCAACCGGTTTACCAGCCTTAAATTCAATGTCAACAAATTCAGGAGTATCGGGAGCTTCTTCAACCGAGTTGGTAATGCCAAAGGCTTCTTCAGGAGCTTGGTTCCAAGGGTTTTCTAGGACACCACACTCATTGGCCCGACCCCAAAGGTTTTGGTCAACAGAATAAGGGTTGTCAAGGTCTGCAGGAACTGGCACACCATTTTTCTTGGCATAGTCAATTTCTTCTTCCCGAGACCATTTCCATTCCCGAACTGGGGCAATGACCTTGAGTTCAGGAGCCAAGGCTGCGATAGCCACTTCAAACCGAACCTGGTCATTTCCCTTACCTGTACAGCCATGAGCAATGGTAGTAGCTCCGGTCTTGTGGGCAATTTCTACTAATTTCTTAGCGATAACTGGCCGACTAAGGGCAGAAACCAAAGGATACTTTTGTTCATAGTAGGCATGAGCCTGCAGGGCTGGCAGAACGTATTCTTCTGCAAATTCGTCCTTAACATCAAGGACATAGGATTCAATTGCACCAACGGTCAAGGCCTTGTCGTGGATGAATTCCAAATCCTTACCTTCACCGACATCCATGCAGACGGCAACGACATCGTAATCTTTTTTCAACCAAGTAATGGCAACGGAGGTATCAAGACCTCCTGAATAAGCAAGAATGACTTTTTCTTTTGACATAATTATTTTCTCTTTTCTTTCTTTTTTGGTTGTTTTTGTATATCTCAACCTTACGAGACCCATTATAGGGTATTTTTATTCAATCGTCAAGCGTTTTTTGTATTTTTTTCCGATTTTTTTATATTTTTTTGGTTTTTATTCATTTTAAAGCTGAATATGCAGAAAAATATTCATTTCAGCCTAAAATCCAAAATCAAATCCCTTCCAGAAATTCAAAAATCCAAACAAGCATAAACCTCCTAGATGCCAAGGCCGTTTCGCCCACATAAGTCAGGAATAATTTTTTACAATGCTGGCTTTGTATCGTCCATAAAAAATTTGACAACGATATTTGGAGGCAAAAACAATATAATAGAACATTTTTTTATTTTATGTCCCAAATAAAGAATTCCTAAAATTAAAATCTTTTTTCCTGTACTGATCCCAAAAAGTTGGACAAATAATTATTGAAAGGATTTAGTTCTGTACTGCACAGGACTAAGTCCTTTTAGTTTTACCTTAATTCGTTTATTGTTGTAGTAATCAATGTAGTCCACAATAGCTTGTTTAAGGTCCTCTAAAGACCTAAAGTGCTTCTCATAACCGTAAAACATTTCCGATTTCAAAATACCAAAGAAGGACTCCATCATACCGTTGTCTGGGCTGTTCCCTTTACGTGACATAGATGGCTGAATTCCCTTACTCTCTAAAAACCTGTGATAAAAATCGTGTTGATATTGCCAACCCTGGTCGCTGTGTAAAATGGTATTTTCATAGTGTTTCTCTGTGAATGCCTGTTCTAACATACTCTTCACTTGTTCTAAATTAGGTGAAGTTGAAAGATTATAGGCGATAATTTCACTGTTAAAGCCATCTAAAACTGGCGATAAATAGAGTTTCTGACTGCTTGCTGGAATGGCAAACTCTGTCACATGTACTGCACCCCAAAAGTTAGATTTTTTCTGTCTAACTTTTGGGGTGCAGTACAAAATGCTAAGAGTAGTGGCCGCTTGCGAAGCATTTGGCTAGTAAAGGGTAGAAAGTACATGATTGTTTATAGAAGATTATATTCAAAATACGTAGACGATTACTATGATTACTTAAATCAGTTGGACACTGAAACTGATTTTATGATGTTTGAGCCCAAAGAGCGAGAGTTGAAAGTTGGTAAAGAGAAAATAGCAAGCTGGCTAATAAAAATGGAGATTTTGTACTGGTAGCTATTGACAATCACAGAATCATTGGCCATATTTCAGCTGAGAAAGAGAAGGTTAATCGTACCGCCCACTTGGCTTATATTGTGCTAGGCGTGTTAAAAGATTATCGCGGACAAGGTATCGGAACAGAATTTTTCAAACGTTTAGATTTTTGGGTGCAAGAAAATAAAATAGTCCGTTTAGAGTTGAGCGTAGAAACAAATAATGATGTGGCTATTCATCTATATCAAAAGAATGACTTTGAAGTTGAGGGAAGAAAAACAAAAACAATGTTGGTTAAAGGGCAATATAGAGATGAGTATGTCATGGCGAAAATCAATGAAATATTCTAATTAGCAAAGTAGGTAATAAAATGAGTATACAGCTAAAAAGCTTAGACAAAAATGATTTACTACCACTCTGGCAACTTGGTTTTTGTCAGGAGAAGCCTAGGTGGAAAGATTTTGATGCACCTTATTTTAATGATTATCAGGCTTTTTCGACTGTTGATGAATTTTTGTATAGTGATCGTGCGGCATCTTTCCTGAGCGACATTGCTGACGGGAAATTCGTCCTTCTTGCCTCAGATGCTAGCTATGCTAAAAAATCGTGGTAGGACTTGATTTTACCGGGAATTTCCTTGGATAAGGACAAGCAGATGACCTCGCTCAAGTGGGGCAAGGAAGAGAGCCAAGACTCCAACTGCCTGCAAGTCATTGCCAACCACGATACGGCAGTGGAGCCTGGTATCATTGAATTTTAAGTTTACACTCTTTTCTTAGGAAAGGAGCTTTTTTTGAAAATTCTTTAGACTTTCACTAGATTTTCCCAGTTGAAAAGAGTAGAATGAGGGAGGAGGCCAAAAAATGTCTACAATACAAACAATTTTTATCTATCTTATATTTGCTCTTATTGTGCTATCAGAAATATATATTAAACATCACACTAAAAAGAATAAGGCTGAACATTCAGCTGATGACGGAACACGCTATGTGATTATCGCCAGCGTCGTCTTGTCCTTGCTATCGGTTAATCTTGACAATCTAGCAGTTTTTCGTGTGGAACTACCAAGCATTTTTCTTTTTCTAGGTTTTCCTTTGGCTATCTTTGCCATAGCCTTGCGTCTGTATGCGGTCAACTACCTGGGCAAGGCTTTTACCTTAGCGGTGCAGACGACAGACCAGCAAAAGCTGGTAGATAGCGGACCTTATGCGATTGTGAGAAATCCTGCCTATACAGGCAGCATCTTGTCCCTGCTAGGTTTGTCTCTCATCACACTGAATCTCTACAGTTTTCTCTTGTCTCTCTTAGTTTTGGTTGTTGGCTACGCTATTCGCTTACGAGTTGAGGAGAAGGTCCTAGGAGAGCATTTCGGGCAAGCCTATCAAGATTATTGTAGCAAGGTTAAATATCGAATTTTCCCTTTTATTTGGTAGGACAATATCAGAATACGGCATCTTATGCGACGAATAGAAAAGAATGATTGAATGAGAGATTCGCTAGATATTCTAGTGGATTTTTTCGGCTCTTTGTCAACTGTAGTGGGTTGATAAAAAGTTACAACCTGGAGAGGACCAAATTGGTTCTCTCCTTTTTGATATTCAAAGCAATGAGAATTCTCGTTTTAAAATTTTCAAAGTTCCGGAAGCCAAAAGCATTTCGCTTAATGACTTTGATGAGGTTATTTGCGGCCTCAAGTTTTGCGTTTGAGTAGGGAAGTTCAAGTGCATTAATGGTCTTATCCTGATCCCTCAAAAAGGTCCTAAAAATGGTCTGGAAGATAGGATTCACAGAAGAAATGGACCCTGTGATCAATTCAAAGAAATAGTCAGCGTGCTTCTCTTGAAAATGAAAGAGTAAAAGCTGATAGAGTTCCTAGTGATCTCTAAGATCTTGAGAGTAAGAGAGAAGTTTTTCGAGAATCTCTTTATTGGTTAAATGCGACCGAAATGTTGGACGATAAAATCGTTTACTGCTCAGCGTATACTTATCTTGTTGAATGAGTTTCCAGTAACGTTTCAGTGCTTTATATTCGTGCGATCTCCTATCAAACTGATTCATAATTTTGATGCGTACGCGATTCATTGCTCGACTGAGATGCTGGACAATATGAAAGCGATCGAGAACGATTTTATCATTTGAAAAATTGCAAGAATAAGTGCAACATTTACTTGAACTCATCCTCTAGAGCTTCACTAGCAGTTCTGTAAGCTAAACATTTTCGTGGTCGGTGATTGATATCATATAAAGCCTTGTTCAAAGCC
>SKER01003033.1_pt1 | contig 10020 bp, 10 predicted proteins | sample 4826961 | NCBI WGS metagenome assembly SKER01 (sample SAMN11008804, study PRJNA524170) | human gut metagenome | biome: Human fecal sample; material: Feces; isolation source: fecal sample from pouch patient p47 | host: Homo sapiens | place: Israel: Tel-Aviv | collected 2016-11-16
TATTAAATTTGAATAATGATGTTGTAGAAATCATTAGTTCTACAACATATAAAATCTGTTAGTTTTTTACGCTTGTTGCGTTGCCTGCCATACCTTCAAGGCATCTGCCGTTGCAGCTACATCATGTACGCGCAAAATTGTCGCACCATTTTGTGCAGCAATTAATGCGCCAGCTACACTTCCCACAACACGTTCAGTTACGGGTTTATCTAATACGGCACCAATCATCGATTTACGTGAAAGCCCTGCTAAAACAGGATATCCACTTTCACAAAAGTGAGCTAACTGCTGTAAAAGCTTATAATTATGCTGCACGGTTTTACCAAAACCAAAGCCCATATCCCAAATGATATTTTCTTTAGCGATTCCCGCTGCTAAACAAGCTTGAGTTCTATCGTTTAAAAATTGATAAACATCTTGGACTACATCATCATAATGCGGATTAATCTGCATTGTGCGCGGCTGTCCTTGCATGTGCATGATACAAGTTGGTAAATTCAACTGTCCTGCTATTTCGAGTGCACCAGGTTCACGTAAAGCTCGAATATCATTGATTAAATCCACGCCGACCTTAGCTGCTTCTTGCATAACAATTGCTTTAGAGGTATCCACTGAGATCCAACAATCAAAACGTTTTTGCACGGCTTCAACAAGAGGTATCACTCGTTGCAACTCTTCACTTTCAGGCACTTCTTCTGCCATTGGTCGAGTTGATTCCCCGCCAATATCAATAATTGTTGCACCCTCTTTGAGCATTTTTTCAACTTGAAATAATGCCTTGTCTAGACTAAAAAACTGCCCGCTATCAGAAAACGAATCAGGTGTAAAATTCAAAATTCCCATAATTTGAGGGAATGATAAATCTAGACATTTGTTGTTAGCATAAAGTTTCATAAAGTATGGTCAATTTTTAAATCAAATTCGAAAGGTTAGATTATAACGGAATATAGTCATGAAAAGAATGAAATAATAAATAAAAAAGCCTTCCAAATTAGGAAGGCTTTATTTTTATGCTTCAGGATCTTCTGAATGATTAACCGCACTTTCAGTTTTCTCTTCCTGCGGTTTTGCTGTTGGTTTCGTGTCTTTGTTATCTTCCCAACCAGATGGTGGTGTAACAGGTTCACGATTCATCAATTGCTTGATTTGTTCTTCTTCAATGGTTTCATATTTCACTAACGCATCTTTCATGGCGTGAAGAATATCCATATTGTCGATCAAAATCTGTCTTGCTCTCGCATAGTTACGATTTACAATCGCACGAACTTCTTCATCAATTGCATGTGCTGTTTCGTCAGACATATGTTTTGCTTTCGCCATTGAGCGCCCTAAGAATACTTCGCCTTCATCTTCAGTATAAAGAATCGGACCGAGTTTATCTGAGAAGCCCCATTGGGTCACCATATTACGTGCAATATTGGTTGCCACTTTAATATCGTTAGATGCACCGGTAGAAATATTTTCTTCACCGTAAATCAAATCTTCTGCTAAGCGTCCCGCATAAAGTGTTGAAAGTTTACTTTCTAATTGTTTTTGGCTGATACTAATTTGATCGCCTTCAGGTAAGAAGAAAGTTACACCCAATGCTCGGCCACGAGGAATAATCGTCACTTTATGAACAGGATCATGTTCAGGTACTAAGTAACCCACAATGGCGTGACCTGCTTCATGGTATGCTGTCGATTCTTTTTGTTTATCCGTCATGATCATGGTACGGCGTTCAGGCCCCATATTGATCTTATCTTTGGCTTTTTCAAACTCAAGCATCGATACAGTACGTTTATTGCTACGTGCAGCAAATAATGCCGCTTCATTCACCAAGTTCGCTAAATCTGCACCTGAATAACCTGGTGTACCACGCGCCAGTGTCATTGCATCTACATCATCAGCCACAGGGACTTTACGCATGTGAACTTTTAAAATTTGCTCACGACCTTTCACATCCGGTAAACCTACAACAACTTGACGGTCAAAACGGCCTGGACGAGTTAATGCTGGATCAAGTACATCTGGACGGTTAGTTGCAGCAATAACGATTACGCCTTCGTTACCACCGAAACCATCCATTTCAACTAACATTTGGTTAAGGGTTTGTTCACGCTCATCATGTCCACCACCTAAACCGGCACCACGTTGGCGACCTACCGCATCAATTTCATCAATAAAGATTAAGCATGGTGCATTTTTCTTCGCTTGCTCGAACATATCACGTACACGAGAAGCACCAACACCCACAAACATCTCTACAAAGTCAGAACCTGAAATGGTAAAGAAAGGCACTTTTGCTTCACCCGCAATAGCTTTTGCTAATAAGGTTTTACCTGTACCTGGAGGGCCTACCATTAAAATCCCTTTTGGAATTTTACCACCAAGGTTTTGGAATTTTTTAGGTTCACGCAAGAAATCAACTACTTCACCGACTTCTTCTTTTGCTTCATCGCAACCTGCAACATCAGCAAAAGTCACTTTGATTTGATCTTGGTTCAGCATTTTAGCGCGGCTTTTACCAAAACTCATGGCCTTGCCACCGCCACCTTGCATTTGACGCATGAAGAAAATCCATACCCCTACAAGGAATAACATTGGGAACCACGAAATTAAAATTTGTGATAATAAACTGCGTTTTTCAAAAGGCGTACCTTCGATTTTAACTTTTTTATTTAGTAAGTCATCTAAGAGCTTTTTATCTTCCAACGGTGGCATGACGGTCATATATTTAGAACCATCATTTTTGGTCACGGTGATTTCATTCGCATCAAAACGCGCTTCTTTCACTTGGCTATTACTCACATCATACACAAAGGTTGTGTAATCTGTTGAGTCACTCACGCCATTGGAATTAAAACTTTGGTAAGCTGTCATCATGACAATTGCTACCACAACCCATAGAACTAGATTTTTGACCATATCGTTCAAGGTTTAACCTGCCTTTCTTAAGTTAATTAAAATTAAACGAGATACTATCTCATCCCCGACACAATGAAAAGCTATCAAAGCAATTATCTATTCGCCTTTATAACCGCTTGCTACAATATAAACTTCGCGAGAACGCCCACGAGAGGCTTCTGGCTTACGCACTTTTACGACACTAAAGAGTGAACGAATTTCGCGCAGATACTCGTCAAAACCTTCTCCTTGGAATACTTTGACCACAAAACTGCCTTTTTTCGCCAAAACTTGCTTACACATATCTAAAGCCAGTTCAACTAAATACATTGCACGAGGAATATCAACAGATGGCATGCCGCTAAAATTTGGCGCCATATCAGACATCACTACATCAACTTTTGCTTCACCAACTCGTTCTAATAATGCATTCAGCACATTTTCGTCACGAAAATCGCCTTGCAAGAAATCCACGCCGACAATTGGGTTCATATCCAAAATATCACAAGCAATCACTCGGCCTTTTCCACCAATTTGGCTCACAACATACTGTGACCAACCACCTGGTGCAGCACCGAGATCCACCACTGTCATTCCCGGTTTAAACAATTTATCCGTTTGTTGAATTTCATCTAACTTAAAGTAAGCACGTGAGCGTAATTTTTGTTTATGTGCTTTCTGAACAAACGGATCTTTAAAATGTTCGTTTAGCCAACGAGAAGAACTCGCCGAACGTTTTTTCTTTCCCATAATCTCTTTCTTTTGTACTATTTTTTGTAGTAGTTTCGTCTATATTTGGGTACAATCTGCCAAATTCAAGGCTAGACTTACCAAAAAGTGCTGAAAAACCACGTTTTTTCTGACCGCTCTTTTCGGTCTTTTTTTGACTCATATTCATCTATTTAAAGGATTCCTTATGACAATATTATCAACAAAACAAAAACAATTTTTAAAAGGACTCGCTCATCACCTTAGCCCTGTCGTCATGCTTGGCGGTAACGGCTTAACCGAAGGTGTATTAGCCGAAATCGATAATGCATTAAATCATCACGAATTAATCAAAGTAAAAATTGCTGGCGCAGATCGCGAAACCAAACAATTAATTATTGATGCGATTGTTCGTGAAACCAAATCATCTAATGTTCAAACCATCGGACATATTTTGGTGCTTTATCGACCAAGCGAGGAAGGTAAAATCCAGCTGCCTCGTAAATAATTGTTATCCCCTCAATTTGAGGGGATGTTTTTTTAGATATAATTTACTTCAATAATCTCGAACTCAACCGTTCCACCTGGTGTGGTAATATTCACGGTATCATCCAACTCTTTCCCTACCAAGCCACGAGCAATCGGTGAATTCACAGAAATCAAACCTGATTTAATATCTGCCTCATCATCGCCCACAATTTGGTAAGTGACTTCTTCATCAGTATCGGTATTCACTAATACAACTGTCGCACCAAAAATAACTTTTCCGTTATTTGGTAATTTAGTGACATCGATAACCTGACAATTTGCAAGTTTGCTTTCAATTTCTTGAATGCGTCCTTCGCAAAAACCTTGTTGTTCACGTGCAGCGTGATATTCTGCATTTTCTTTTAAGTCACCATGCTCACGTGCTTCAGCAATCGCCTTGATAATTTCAGGGCGACGCTCATTTTTTAAGAAATCTAATTCTTGTCGTAATAGCTCCGCACCGCGCACGGTCATTGGAATTTGTTTCATTCTTTTTCCTTGAAATTTGGTAAAAACAAAACCACGACAACGTCTTGCAACCTTGCCGCAGCCAATGAAAAATAAAAAATGATTTACTCTCTTGAGTTCGGAGCTTATTATTATTCGTCTTGAGAAAAATAGCAACCATAACAGAACTAAAAATGACTAAAAAATCTTCTATTTCGACCGCACTTAAAGCGGTATTTATCACACTCGGCTTTTCTTTTTCCTCTATGGCTGAAGTTAATGTGGCTTCTATTACCCAATACTTACCGGAAGGTGCTTCTGCCAGTATCATTGCCAAAAACCTCAATAAAGATCAAATTATCGCGGATTACAATGGTTCAACCTTTATGTTGCCAGCCAGTACGCAAAAAGTGTTCACAGCCGTTGCTGCTAAATTAGTATTAGGTGATACCTTTCAATTTGAAACCTCACTTTTAAGTAACGGAAAAATTCAGAATAATGTTTTGGAAGGCGATCTTGTTGTGCAATTTACTGGTGATCCCGAGCTCACCAGCGGACAACTTTATAGCCTATTAGCTAATTTAAAAAACCAAGGCATTCAGAAAATCAATGGTGATCTTATTTTAGATACCTCTGTATTTGCTAGCCATGACCGTGGGTTAGGTTGGATTTGGAACGATCTTACAATGTGCTTTAACTCCCCTCCTGCTGCAGCAAATATCGATAATAACTGCTTCTATGCCGAGCTGGATGCAAATCAACCTGTAGGTGAAACAGTCAAAATTAACGTTCCCGCTCAATTCCCTATTCAAGTTTTTGGGCAAGTTTATATTGTGGATCAGCAAGAAGCCGGTTATTGCCAGTTAGACGTCGTTGTTCACGACAATAATCGCTATCAAGTAAAAGGCTGTATTGCACGCCAAACTAAACCATTTGGGCTTAGCTTCGCCGTGCAAGATCCTGATGCCTACGCTGCTGCTATTATTCAACGTCAATTAAAACGTCTTGGTATTGAATTTACCGGTCAGGTAAAACAACCTCAAAAACCACAGCAAGGGCAAAAACTTGCACAGCATCTATCTAAACCGTTGCCTGAGCTATTGAAAAAAATGATGAAAAAATCGGATAATCAAATCGCCGATGCCTTATTTAGAGCCGTAGCCTACAACTATTATAAACGCCCTGCTTCATTCCAATTAGGCACATTAGCAGTGAAATCCGTATTGCAAAAACAAGGCATTAAATTTGGTAACAGCATCTTAGCTGATGGTTCGGGTCTTTCTCGTCATAATTTAGTTGCACCGAAAACCATGCTTTCAGTCTTGGAATACATCGCCAAAAACGAAGATAAATTACACTTAATGGAAACTTTCCCAATTGCAGGTGTGGATGGCACAATCAGTGGGCGTGGTAGCTTAATAAATCCACCACTGGTAAAAAACGTCATCGCTAAAACTGGCTCATTGAAAGGTGTCTATAACCTTGCCGGTTTTATGACTAATGCTCGAGGTGAAAAAGTGGCTTTCGTTCAATTTATCAATGGCTATTCAACCGGTGATTTAGAAAGTAAAACAAAGCGTGCTCCACTTGTGCAATTTGAAAGTGCGCTTTATAACGATCTTTATAAAGACTAAAACGCATAAAAAAATGACCGCACTTTGAATACATCAAGTGCGGTCATTTTTCTTTCTATTTAATTAAAAAGAAAAAGCACCAAACATTGCATTGAATTTAGTGCTTTTTTACGATCTTAAATGCGATTAACCTTCATTATGGATTTCAAGGTTGCTTGCATCTTTTTCACGTTTTTTCTTTGCCGAATCACTACGTTGAGAAGCGATGCTGTCAAGGTATTCTGGCGTGATATCGCCAGTGATATATTCGCCAGTAAAGACTGAACAATCAAAGCCTTGAATGGCTGGGTTTTCTTGGCGTACTGATTCTGTCAGCGCTTCAAGATCTTGGAAAACTAATTTATCTACGCCAATCAATTTCGCAATTTCGTCAACATTACGGCCATAGGCAATAAGTTCTTGTTTTGTTGGCATATCAATACCGTACACATTCGGATAACGAATTTCTGGTGCCGCGGATGCAAAGTAAATTTTCTTCGCACCTGCTGCTCTAGCCATAGTCACGATTTGTTCGGATGTTGTACCACGAACAATGGAATCATCGACTAATAACACATTTTTGCCTTTAAATTCTGCTTTAATCGTATTGAGCTTGCGACGGACTGAACTAATACGTTGTGCTTGGCCTGGCATAATAAATGTACGACCAACATAGCGGTTTTTCACAAAACCTTGACGATAAGGTTTGCCTAAGATTTTCGCAATCTGTAAAGCAATGTCAGTTGAAGTTTCTGGTACTGGAATCACCACATCAATGTTGTCTGCTTCCTCAACCCATTCTTTAGCAATTTTTTTACCTAAATGTTCGCCCATGTGAACTCGTGCGGCATAGACAGACACACCGTCTATTGTCGAATCAGGACGAGCAAAATAGACATACTCAAAAATACACGGATTTAAGACCGCACTTTCTGCGCATTGCTCAGCATAAAGCTGGCCATCAAAGGTCACATAAATCGCTTCGCCCGGTGCAACATCACGCACTAATTCAAAACCCGCGACGTCTAATGCCACACTTTCAGAGGCAAACATATATTCTACAGAGCCGTTTTCTTCTCGTTTACCTAACACGAGTGGACGAATACCAAACGGATCGCGAAATGCCACCATGCCATGTCCAATAATCATCGCTAAACATGCATAAGCACCACGGATATCTTTGTGTGTCGCACGAATTGCATCAAAAATGTCTTGCGGATCGAGATGGTATTTATTCACTCTATCTAAATGATTTGCAAGAATATTGAGAAGAAGTTCTGAATCCGAATTCGTATTTATGTGACGACGTGCTTCTTTAAATAATTTATCTTTTAATTCGTCTGAATTGGTTAAGTTGCCATTGTGAACAAGGCTTAAACCATAAGGTGAGTTAACATAGAAAGGCTGTGCTTCAGATACACTTGAACTGCCGGCGGTTGGATAACGTACATGTCCGAGGCCTGCATGACCTTGTAAACGTAACATATGTTCTTGTCTGAATACATCGCTTACAAGACCATTAGCCTTGCGCAAACGAAAGCGGTTTTCATCATCGATTGTGACAATCCCCGCCGCATCTTGACCTCGATGCTGTAATAACGTTAATGCTGCATAAATGGATTCATTAACCGGATTTTGGCTAACGATACCGACAATTCCACACATACTGATTGACTACCTTATTGTTTAAAAGTTGAGTTTAAAAAACTAGAACTTGCTTGTAGTTGTTGGAAAAACCATTCAATAATGAAGCCGAAATGAGGAATTAATTTTGATTCTTTCCACCAATCGGTTTGTTCAAAGTTAGTGAAGGTATCCAGGAAGAATAAGATCGCAGCAACGATTAACGCCCCACGAATTAAGCCAAATGCCGCACCGAGAACACGATCTGTTCCGGTAAGTCCTGTTTTATCCACTAATTGGCTAATCACATAATTAACAATGCCACCTACGATTAAGGTTAAAACAAATAAAATGCCGATTGCTGTGCCGTTACGCACGTAGTCAGATTCGATTTGAGTAAGATAAGTGGCAAGATAAGGATAAAATTGGCTAGCGACAATAAATGCAACGACCCAACTTGCAAGGGACATCACCTCTCGCACAAACCCACGTAATAAACTCACGATAATCGAAAATGCGATGATGCCAATGATAATGTAATCAATCATTAAATAGTCTCTCAATTAAAAAGGGTCGCCATTGCGACCGCAGTATTTTACATAAAAAAAAACAAAAGGAAAACGTTTGCGTCAATTAAATTTGAAGCAATTGGCTAGATTTCCTGCCAAAATGCTTTATCTAATTTTTGCTGTGCCTTTTGTAATACTTCTGCCAAGTGCTGATATGTCGGTTTATCTTGTACCGTTGGCAAACTTTCATGCTGTTTTCTCAAACGTTCAGTAATCTCATAAAACCACTGAGAACTTTGCGGTTCTAAGGGTGATTTTGCTCGTTTCCCCAACCAATATAAACCTTGAAATGGCATCGCTAACGCACAAAGTGCGGTCAAAATAGCTATTGCCAATGCAGTAAGATCCGCCTTGGCATAAAGCTGTTGCCAAACCACCGCAAATACCGCCATAAAAGGCATAAACTTCTGTGCAAATTTTGTGGCTTTAATAATGCGATTTTCGGGAAAAATAATGCCGAGCTTCGCTTCTAATGGCCACGTTTGCAAATATATTTGCCCACGTTTTAAGGTTGAAAAAAATGATGACATAAAAACATCCTAGAAAATAACCGTACTTATAATACTCTAGTTTGGGTTTCATTGTCATCCTTAACTAGAAACTGTTGAAATTTTCAACTTTTCTAATAAAAGATCGTATTTTTCCCCTCCAGTTAATTTATTTTATACGCCAAAAGGTGTATTCTATGTGAGATTTGTAGTCTGTTCTTTTGAATGGATTTTTATTAACCTCAATCAAAAATAGGGTTCCTATGTCAAAACTTGTTCTCATCCTTAACTGTGGTAGTTCTTCATTAAAATTTGCAATCCTTGATCCTGCAACAGGTGAAGAAAAATTATCAGGCTTAGCAGAAGCATTTTATCTTCCTGAAGCTCGTATCAAATGGAAACTTAACGGTGAAAAAGGTAGCGCAGATTTAGGTGCTGGTGCAGCGCACACTGAAGCGCTTAACTTCATCGCGTCAAACATTATGACTGATGAGCTGAAAAACTCTATCACCTCGATTGGCCACCGTATCGTTCACGGTGGTGAGAAATACACTCAATCTGTTATCGTAACAGATGAGGTAGTTAAAGGTATTGAAGATGCAGCACAATTTGCTCCACTTCACAACCCTGCTCACTTAATCGGTATCCGTGAAGCATTCAAAACATTCCCACACTTAAAAGATAAGAACGTTGTCGTATTTGATACAGCATTCCACCAAACCATGCCTGAAGAAGCATATCTATATGCACTTCCATACTCACTTTACAAAGAACATGGCGTACGTCGCTACGGTGCACACGGTACCAGCCACTACTTTGTTTCTCGTGAAGTCGCTGAATACGTAGGCAAACCGGCAGACCAAGTAAACGCAATCATCTGTCACTTAGGTAACGGGGGTTCTGTTTCTGTGGTTCGTCACGGTAAATGTATCGACACATCTATGGGTTTAACCCCGTTAGAAGGTTTAGTCATGGGTACACGTTGTGGTGACATCGACCCTGCGATCGTTTTCTACCTATACAAAAACTTAGGCATGTCAATGGATCAAATCGAAGAGACCTTAGTGAAAAAATCAGGTCTTTTAGGTTTAACTGAAGTAACGAGCGACTGTCGTTATGCAGAAGATAACTACGACGACGCCTCTAAACCAGAAGCAA
>SKER01003042.1_pt1 | contig 10003 bp, 8 predicted proteins | sample 4826961 | NCBI WGS metagenome assembly SKER01 (sample SAMN11008804, study PRJNA524170) | human gut metagenome | biome: Human fecal sample; material: Feces; isolation source: fecal sample from pouch patient p47 | host: Homo sapiens | place: Israel: Tel-Aviv | collected 2016-11-16
CCCTTCTTCTACTGCTTCTTTCACAGCGCATCCGGGTTCATGAATATGGTCACAGCCATTGAACTTGCACTGTCCTTCAAACGGTGTAAATTCCGGAAAATAATATTTTAAATCTTCTTTTTCGAAATCATTGACGTAAAGAGAACTGAATCCCGGAGTATCCATAATATAAGACTCTTCTCCGATCACGATCAGTTCGGAATGTCTTGTTGTATGTTTCCCTCGGTCAATCTTCTTACTGATACTTCCTGTCTCCATCTTCACTTCACTCTGAAGAAGATTGATCAGAGAAGACTTTCCGACACCGGAAGGACCTGCAATTGAAGTTGTCTTTCCTTTTAAAAGTGATTTTAACTCACTGATATTTTCTTCTTCCTTTGCACTTGTAAAGATCACCGGATATCCGCATCCGGTATAAACTTCTTTCAATTCTGCAATTTCAGGATGGCTTGCAATATCTGTCTTATTAAAACATAATACGACAGGTATCTCTTTTCGTTCCATCATGACAAGAAAACGATCTAACAGATTGTAATGCGGTTTCGGTTTTGTCACTGCAAACACAACCAGTGCCTGATCAATATTGGCTACTGCCGGACGAATCAACTCATTCTTACGCGGCAGGATCTCTGTGATATTTCCTGTCATTTCTTTTTCATCAAGCACCTCGATCACAGCATCATCACCGACCAACGGCTTGATTCCGTCTTTTCGAAAGGCACCTTTTGCTTTACATTCAAAAATTCCGGATTCTACTACATTCACGTAGTAGAATCCGGCAATTCCTTTTATTATCTTTCCCTGCATATACTTGCTCTCTGTTATCATTGATTTCCAGAATCTTCTGTTTCAGAACCAGTTCCAGAGCCCTGTCCCGGATCTGTAGGCTGCTGTCCTTTGCTGACCATATACTGAACTGTTGTTCCTTTTTCCACTTGAGTACCACCGCTGACAGACTGATAAAATACCTGACCTTTCGGATAATTATCACTATAGTCATCACCAATATACTCTGGTGTTAATCCTGCTTCTTTCAGCTTTTTCTCTGCTGTATTCTTATCAAAAGAAATTATACTTGGCACTGGAACCACCGTCAGCTTTGGTCCTTTGCTCACCACATATCCAATTGTTGTACCTTTAGATACTTCTTTTCCGGCATCTGTATCCTGTGAAATAACCAATCCTTTTTCTACAGTATCACTGTAATCTTCAGTTGCATTTCCGGACAAACCTGCCTGTGAAAGGGCTGCTTCAGCATCCGACTGGGACTTTCCGGTAAGTTTAGGAACTTTTGTCGGCTGATTTCCCTTGCTTATTACAAGAGTAACCGTTGTTCCTTCTTTTACTTCTGCACCTTCACTTGGACTAACAGAAACAACTTCTCCCTGCTCCACATCATCACTGTAAACAGGATCACCTTTCTTCACAACAAGGTTCTTCGCCTGAAGTGCTTTTTCTGCATCAGCTTCTGCCAAACCAACAACACTTGGAATCGTTGTCATCTTAGCTTCTTCACCACTGCTGATCACAACATTGACTGTTGTATGCTTCTTTACTTTCTTTCCATCAGCAGGATCCTGGCTGATAATCTTTCCTTTTGCAACAGTATCGGAAGGCGCAGTTGACTTATGGATTCCGAGATCATATTTGTTCAGTTCTTTCTGGGCTTCCTCATATGTCTTGCCTGTCACATCCGGTACTTTTACCATCTCTGAATCCGTTTGCTGTGTAGTCGTTCCTTTTCCACCTTTAAATACGCCCACTGCATTTCCTACAAGGAACATGATCAAAAGTGCGATCACGACACCGGCAACAACCATAAGAATCTTCATGATCTTCTTCGTGTCTTTATTCACTTCATTCTTCTTACGGCGATTCCGGTCATCATAACGGTCTTTGCGGCGGTCGTCGTAATCATCGTCATCATCATAACGGCTTCTGCGGCGGTCGTCGTAGTCATCGTCATCATCATAACGGCTTCTGCGGCGGTCGTCGTAGTCGTCATAACATCCTCATAATCATCATCATAATCATCGTCATAATCATCATTATAATTCTGACGATTCTTCATACGATTCAGTTCATCCGGTGACATAACAACCGTAGTCCGACCTGTATCCTGGGATGTTGCCGGCATACGTTTTGTCACACCATCAAGAACAACAAAATCCCCTTCCGGATCTACCAGTGAATGCTTCAGATCCTGAAGCAGCTCCTCGCAGCTCATATAACGCTTATTCGGCAGTTTCTGCGTACATTTCATAATAATGCACTCCAGGCTGTACGGAATATCCGGAACTTCTTCTGCTGGAGACTTGATCACTTCATTCAAATGTTTCAAAGCAACCGTCACTGTCGAATCTCCGTCAAACGGAACATGCCCGGTGATCATCTCATACATCGTGATACCTGCTGAATAGATATCACTCTTCTCATCTACAATACCGCCTCTGGCCTGTTCCGGAGATGTGTAATGTACAGATCCCATCACTGTCGTTGTTACTGCCTGTGTTGCCGTTGATGTCGTAGCCCGCGCGATTCCGAAATCAGTAACCTTAACCTTTCCATCTTTGGAAATAATGATATTCTGCGGCTTAATATCCCGGTGAATGATATGGCAGTTATGCGCTGCCTGAATACCTGTCACCATCTGGATGGAAATACTGATTGTCTCTTTTGCTGAAAGCTTTCCTTTCTTCTCAATGTAATCCTTCAGCGTAATTCCTTCTACAAGCTCCATGACCATATAATAAAGACCGCGATCCTGCCCTACATCATAGACATTAACTACGTTTGGATGCATCAATCCTGCTGCTGCCTGAGCTTCGCTTAAAAACTTCTTAATAAACGTCTCATCCGAACGATACGTGCTCTTCAGCACCTTGATCGCAACAAAACGATTCAGCTTATGATCCTTGCCTTTATAGACATCTGCCATTCCGCCAGAACCGATACGGCCAAGTATCTCGTATCGTTTCCCTAAAAATACTCCTTCTTTAATCATACACTCACCTCATCTGCAAATGGCTCAAACAATACCACTCCGATGTTATCTGTTCCTCCATTCTCTTTTGCTGCTTCCACCAGCATCTCACCTGCCTCGACGATATCCCGGCTTCCCTGCACAATATGGAAAAGTTCTTCATCTTCCACCATATTACTTAATCCGTCTGTACACATCAGAATGATGTCTCCCCGTTTCAGACGGTGTTCATAAAAGTCCACATCCACATCAGCTTTTGCACCGATCGCTCTTGTGATAATATTCTTATCCGGATGATGCTTCGCTTCTTCCGGCTTAATTCCACCAAGACGTACCATCTCTTCTACAAGAGAATGGTCCTTACTTAGCTGTTGGATCCCCTGATTGATCAGATACAGACGGCTGTCTCCCACATTGGCAAAATACAGCATCTGTTCTTTCACAGTAGCGGCAACAACCGTTGTTCCCATCCCCTTCAGATGTTCGTCACCGGATGCTTCTTTGATAATCTCACGATTGGCAGCCTTGATTGCTTTTACAAGAACACGTTCAATATCCTCGCCCTCGCTCTTCGCAATCTCTTTGATCATCACTTCCACAGTACACTTGGAAGCATAATCTCCTGCCTGATGGCCACCCATACCATCCGCTACCACGAACAGGTTCTGGAGAATACCCAGTGGTTTTCCCGTCGTAAAGACGTAGTCCTGATTTACCTGTCGCACCATTCCAACATCTGTAATTGAAAATGTCTTCATACCTTCTATTCTCCTTCAGTTTCTACGTAGCGGCGCCTGAGCTGACCGCAGGCTCCGTCAATATCAGAGCCCATTTCCCTTCTTATAGTAACATTTATTCCGCTTTTTTCAAGTTTATTTTTGAAATTCAAAGCACTTTTCCGGCTTGGACGAACAAAATCACGCTCTTTTACCGGATTGACCGGTATCAGATTGATATGACAGTTCTTGTGCTTTAATAAATGAATCAGTTCCTGTGCATCCTCATCCGTATCATTCACACCATGCACAAGACTGTACTCAAAGCTCACTCTCCGGCCGGTTTCTTTGAAATATTCGTCACAGGCTGCGAGTACTTCTGTGATATCATATTTATTTGCAACCGGCATCAATTTTCTTCGTTTTTCCTGATTGGAACCGTGAAGCGAAAGTGCAAGTGTAATCTGTAAATGCTCTTTCGCCAGTTCTTTCATCCTTGGAACTATTCCACAGGTTGATACGGTGACATTTCTCTGACTGATGTTCAATCCATGCTCATCTGTAAGTAAATGAATAAACTTCAGGAAATTATCGTAATTATCCATCGGTTCTCCGGTTCCCATGATCACCACATTCGAAACCCTCTCACCACTTATCTTCTGAATCTGATAGATCTGTCCAAGCATCTCAGACGGAGAAAGATTTCTCACCAGACCTCCGATCGTTGATGCACAGAATGCACATCCCATCCTGCAACCGACCTGAGAGGAAATACAGACAGAATTTCCATGCTTATATTTCATAAGAACACTTTCGACTACATTTCCATCGTAGAGACGGAACAGGAATTTGTTCGTACCGTCAATCTGGGAAATCTGTCTCTCCAGCATAACAACCGGGAGAATCTCATAATTCTCTTCCAGTTTTTCCCTCAAAACCTTTGAAAGATTCGTCATCTCATCAAAATGATCTACCAGCTTCACATGCAGCCATTCATAAATCTGTTTTGCACGAAATGCTTTTTCTCCGATCGTTGCCATCTCTTTCTGTAATTCTTCATATCCATAAGCACGGATATCCTTCTTCATCTTAAAGTTTTCCTCCTGTATTTCGTTTTTTCTGTGAGTTATTCACATTGTTTATCTGCTTTTTCTATTTTTTCACATTTCCTGAAAATCATGCTTTTTTCTTAAATCTTGCAATAAAGAATCCGTCACAATCGTGAACTCCCGGGAAGAATTGGATACATCCCTTCTCGATCACATCACTTTTTAACTCTTTGCAAATATTTTCTGTAATATCATCCAGCTCAAATTGTGGATATTCTTTTAAAAACCAGTGCACATTCTCTATGTTCTCTCCCGGATTCACGGTACATGTGCTGTACAGCAATGTTCCGCCTTCCTTAACAATTGCCTGTGCACAAGTCAGGATCTTTCTCTGTAGATCTGCAAGTTCTTCAAGATCTTCCGGTTGTACACGATATTTCAGATCCGGCTTTTTGCCAAGCACTCCCAGCCCGGAACACGGAAGATCTGCGATCACAAGATCTGCTGCTTCCTCGTCATATTTATCAAACACTGACGCATCCTTACATACTGCACAAATATTTCCAAGTCCAGAACGGTCGATATTCTGCCAGATCAAATCTGTCTTATATTCAGTCAGATCTCTTGCTTCAACCCGTCCTACCTTTTCTTCTGTTCCGTTCTCTCTCGCTGCCGCTTCATCTGCCAGCTGAAGTTTCTCTGCCACATGAAGTGATTTTCCTCCCGGTGCCGCACAGACATCAATTACTTGATCGCCGACTTTTGGAGCTGCCAGTTCTCCGACAAACATAGAACTGATATCCTGCACTGCAAAGAGTCCTTCCTGAAAACTTTCCAGGCCTTCCAGATAATCATAATCTGAAAGATAAAACGCATAAGGAAGATACGGATGTGCTTCTACCTTCGCTCCCTCTGCTTCCAATTTTTCTTTCAATACTTCCGGTGTAACCCGGTTCAGACAACAGCGGATCGTAATCGGCTTCTCTTTCTGAAAATCTGCTGCCATCTTCTCTGTGATCTCTTCCCCATATTCTTTCTTCCATAAAGAAAGAATCCATTCCGGAACAGAATATTTCACAGACAATCTCTGTACATCTTCTTTTGGATACTCGATATCATCCATCTTGCGGACAACATTTCTCAGAACTCCATTCACATATCCCCGCAGACCTGAAAATCCTTTTCGAACCGCAAGCTTTACTGCCTCACTGCACACCGCATGATCCGGTACGCTATCCATATATTTCAGCTGATAGACACTGCTACGAAGAATATTACGGATGACCGGTTTCATCTTCTTAACCTTTGTCTTAGAAATCTGATTCAAGATATAATCAATTTCTATCATATGTTCCAGAGTACCTTCCACAACTCTGGTGATAAATGCACGCTCACGTTTCTCAAGATATTGATATTTTGACAGAACATCGCCAAGAATCTTATGACTATATGCTCCATTCTCTGTTATTTCCATCAAAATCTCAAGAACGACCTCGCGTTCATTGATCTGCTTTCCCATAAATAATCTCCTATTCTCCGCATTTTGGAGGTTGGCTCTGAACAGTTACAGCATTTTTTCTTTTTATCAGTCATTCCTTCTTCGTCCATTTGTCAGGATCAACAAACGTAAAAGCTGTAAAATCATTGCGGCCGCACTTGCCACATATGTCATTGCTGCTGCCCGAAGTACCTTCTTCACTCCACCAACTTCGTCTTCACGGAGCATTCCTGAATTTCCAAGTACCTTCACCGCTCTTCTGGAAGCATTGATTTCCACCGGAAGTGTTATAAGATGAAATGCCACAGCTACCATAAAGAGCAGAATTCCGATATCAATAAGGAAGCTGGACATCTGGCCATTCATAAACAGGCCGATAATGATCAACGGCCAGGAAATCATGGAACCGAAATTTACGACCGGCACAAGTGCCCCACGGATTGATAAAGGTGCATACCCTTCAAAATGCTGTACTGCATGACCACACTCATGTGCCGCAACTCCGATTGCTGCTACAGAAGTTGAATTATAAACCGGATCAGAAAGTGCCAGTGTCTTGTTTCTCGGATCATAATGGTCGGTCAGATTTCCCGCGATATGAGTCACCTGCACATCATAGATTCCATTTCTTCTGAGAATCTGTTCTGCCGCTTCTCGTCCTGTCATCCCTGAATAACTGCGGATCTTCGAATATTTTGCAAATGTTCCTTTCACCTGGGATGATGCGAACAGGCTGAGAACCACACCGATCAGTACCAGTATATAAGTCCAGTCATAATAAAATCCATAATACATACTAAAACTACCTCCTGTTATCTATCTGCAGTCCCCCTCCAGAAGTCCTCTTATTCCTGTGTAAATTTAACTCCGCTTTCAATTGTGTATCCCCTTAAGAAAGCTCCTGTATCCATTCTCTTTTTCCCCGGAATCTGAAGTTCCAGAACTCGTAAGACGCCATCCCCTGTCTGAACAGTAAAGGAATCTTTCTCTACACTCAACACTGTTCCAGGCTCTGCTTTTACCGTGCCATCAGCCTCTGCTTTTGCTCTCCAGATCTTCACTACCTTTTTGTCCCAATGTGTGTAAGCACTTGGCCAGGAATTCAGGCCACGCACCAGACGTTCGATCTGTACTGCGGATGTATTCCAGTCAATATTTCCAAGCTTCTTATCGAGCATTCTGGCATATTCTGTCGGGCTTTCTCCCTGCTTCTCGAAAGTTGCCGTATGATCTTCAATAGCTTTCAGAGTCTCTACACAAAGCTTTGCTCCTGCCTCTGCCAGTTTGTCATGCAGGCTTTCTCCTGTCTCATCTTCTGTGATCGGCACTTCAACCTTCTGGATCATGTCGCCTGTATCCAGTCCTTCGTTCATCTGCATTGTTGTAACACCTGTCACTTCCTCGCCATTGATGATAGACCACTGGATTGGCGCGGCACCACGGTATTTCGGAAGTAGAGATGCGTGTACATTAATACATCCGTATGGTGTCATCTCCAGAATTTCTTTCGGAATGATCTGACCAAATGCAATGACAACCATCACATCTGCATTGTATTTTCTCAGTTCTTCTACACATTCCGGATCACGGATCTTCTTTGGCTGATAAACCGGAATTCCATGTTTTATCGCAGCTTCTTTCACCGGGGTTGGCTGCATCTCTTTACCACGTCCTTTTGGTTTATCTGGCTGGCTCACTACGAGACATACCTCATGCCCTGCTTCCACCAGTGCCTCCAGTGTTCCCACGGAGAAGTCCGGTGTTCCCATGAAAATTATTCTCATCAATTATTCCTCCACTTCGTATTCCATATCTTCCTCGTTGTAGGCCGGTGAATCATGCAGTTCTCCTTCTACTTTCTCTACATAAAGGTGTCCTCCCAGGTGATCAATCTCATGACAGAACGCTCTTGCAAGAAGTTCTTCTCCTTCTATCTCAAACTCCTCCATATTTTCATTAAGTGCACGTACTTTTACATAATTCGGACGAGTTACAATTCCCCATTTTCCAGGCACACTTAAGCAACCTTCTTCGCCTGTCTGCTCACCGGATGTCTCAACAATCTCAGGATTGATCAAAACGATCGGACCCTCTCCGACATCAATCACTACAATCTGTTTGAGAATACCAACCTGCGGTGCTGCAAGACCCACCCCCATCTTCTCATACATCGTATCAAGCATATCTTCAATTAAAATCTTTGTACGAAGTGTCATCTTCGTCACTGGTTTACACTTTTTTTCAAGAACATCATCGCCCATCTCTCTTACTTCTCTGATTGCCATTATTCTTTCCTCTCTTTTCTATAAATTCATCGGGTTAAAATCGAATTGGATTCTCATTTTCTGAAACCCTGAGTTAATTTCTATATATTGTTCCATCCTGTCTTTTAATACAACTAAGGTTCGGTATTCCGGCGCTTTTACGTAAATCACCCTCCGGTAAATATCTTTGATCTTATCCACTCCCGGACTTGCCGGGCCGATCACATCGAGCTGTGCCTGACCTTTGATCCGCAAAATGTATTCCTTCAGATACTTGCACGCTTTCTCTAAAAGCACCTCATCTTCACATACTGCAAGTACTGCCATCAGGTTCTCCACCGGTGGATATCCCATCAGACTGCGGTAACGGATTTCTTTCTCATAGAATGCTTCATAATCCTGCGCTGCTGAAGCCTCGATTGCATAATGCTCCGGATCGTAAGTCTGAATCACGACCTCCCCCGGTCTGTCACCTCTTCCGGCACGGCCTGCTGCCTGTGTCAAAAGCTGAAATGTTCGCTCGCCGGAACGATAATCATCTGTATAAAGTGACATATCTGCTGCCAATGCACCGACTAATGTGACCTTTGGAAAATCATGTCCCTTTACGATCATCTGTGTTCCCACAAGAATATCCGCCTCTTCATTCGCAAAGGCAGATAAAATCTGCTCATGGGAATCCTTTTTCTTCGTCGTATCCATATCCATGCGGAGTACTCTTGCCTGTGGGAATCTTGCCTTCACCATGTCCTCGATCTGCTGGGTTCCCGCACGAAATTCTCCGATATAACGGGAACCGCATTCCGGACATTCCGTCACCTTCGGCTGTTCATAACCACAGTAGTGACAGACCATTTTCCCGCCTTTATGTACCGACAAGGATACATTACAGTGCGGGCATTTCACTACATGGCCACATTCTCTGCAGGAAATAAAACCAGAATATCCTCTGCGATTCAAAAACAGCATGATCTGCTCTTTTGCATTCAGTCTGTCTTCAATCAGTTCCTGCAACTTCTCACTCAAGATGGAACGGTTTCCATTCTTCAGTTCCTTTCGCATATCAACTGTATGCACAGTCGCCATCTGCTGCATATGAGAACGATTCTTCATCTCGTAAAGCTGATACTCACCAAGCCTTGCCCGATACATTGCCTCCATTGACGGAGTTGCACTTCCAAGCACAACGCTTGCATCTTCTACTTCTGCCCTGTGGATTGCTACTTCTCTTGCATGATAACGTGGCACCTGCTCACTCTTGTAGGTTGGTTCATGTTCTTCATCAATAACGATCAGCCCCAAATCCGGAAATGGAGTAAAAAGTGCAGAACGTGGTCCGATCATCACATCGATCTCGCCCTTCTTCGCACGCATCATCTGATCGTAACGTTCTCCGGCAGACAGTCTTGAGTTCATGATAGAAACTCTGTCGCCGAAACAGCGGTAAAACCGCATCACTGTCTGATAGGTCAGTGCGATCTCCGGAATCAGAA
>SKER01003058.1_pt1 | contig 9940 bp, 3 predicted proteins | sample 4826961 | NCBI WGS metagenome assembly SKER01 (sample SAMN11008804, study PRJNA524170) | human gut metagenome | biome: Human fecal sample; material: Feces; isolation source: fecal sample from pouch patient p47 | host: Homo sapiens | place: Israel: Tel-Aviv | collected 2016-11-16
ATTAAGGCGCTCAAAGGACGTAGTGCCTATATTTTTTTACAGAATCATCCAGAAATACGATGTAGCCAATATTGGGGCGGTCATCTTTGGTCGCCGAGTTACTATATGAGTACATTGGGCAATATGAACAAAGAAGTTGTCGAGAAATATATCAATGACGAAAAATATACAGAAACAAACAAAAAGCCCCATAAAGGGGCTCAATAGTGGCCTATCCATCCCATGACTAAAGTCACGGGATTTCCGGCTAATATTAATTAAATGTTTTGCGAAATTAACCTTCAAACAAAAAAGCACCTTGTTTTATTGGCGCGTAGCCAATTTCAAGGTGCTTTTCGTATTTAGTGGTAGCTTCAATTATGCTTAGTTATGGTTACTATTTTTCGCCGTAACGCTTCTTCCGTAGCCCAAGGGCCATCATACCGGTTAAACCGATCACCGCTAAACCAAGAAGCTCTTCAAGGTTAGCGTCATTACCAGTTTGTGGCAGTTGTGATTGCTGTTGCGCTGGCGTTGCCGGCGTAGTAGTAGCAACTGGCGTCACGCTTGCTGGCGTAGAAGGCGTACTAGTGGCAAACGGAGTTGACGGCGTTTGTGGCGTTTGTGGCGTGTTTGGCGTAGAAGGCGTTTGTGGCGTGCTTGGCGTCGTTGGCTTTTCCGGTTCTGGCGTATTAGTTTCAACCGTGTTGGACTTGTAGACCACGTTGTTAATCGTGTTGTCGTACGTGTTGTAGACCGTGCCAGCTTTGATCCGCTTCATAGCCAAGTAAGCCGTGGCAGAGAACCCACCCTTGGTAAAGTCGATCTTGGACAAGAAGTCCTTAGAAAATTCAATCGTAACCTTGCCATTGGTTTGATCGATGTTTTGGACTGCGTATTGAGCCAAGTCGGTACCTTTCTTAATGATCGTACCATCCGTCAGGTAGATGTCTTGAGTAGCCAAGACCGTGTATTGACCGTTGTATTGGTCGTGTACTTGGTCATAGTCATCGGAGAAACCGTATTCGGTTAGCTTGCCGGCGTAGCCTTGTGGGACTTCACCGCCTTCAAGGGCGTAATCGAATTCTTGGTTAAGCTGGATCGTTGAACCATTGAGCGACTTAGTGTTATCAACGGAGATAACCACGTCCTTCTTCGGATCCGGCACCTTAACCTTATTCGTCACCGTGTCAGTAGCGTAGGTGTGGCCGAATTCGTTTTGGTAAGCGGTGTTCTTGATCTCATCGCCGTCCTTGACGTCTTCGTTGACTTTAGCGTTGAACTTAACCGTAAGGGTTTGCCCACCGTAAGACTTGAGAAAGTCGCTAATGGAGGTTGGCGTGATCGTAACCTTGTGGTTAGTTGCATCCCAGGTAACCGTGTAGGCACTGGTTGGAATCGTGTTGCCGGAGGCGTCGGTAACAATCAGGCTGGATTGGTCGGCAGTCGTCTTGCTGTCGTAAGTGTCATCCAAACTCATACCCTTAGCAATTTGATCGGCGTTGACCGTAGCAGTAGTATCGCTGGATAAGTCCCAAGTGACCTTGTAGTTGATCGTGTCGCCTTTGAGAACAGTCTTACCATTCCCATCTTCGGTATTGCCGTCAACGGTTTCAGACTTGGCTGGCGTTGGATTGTCGAAGTGGTTAATAACCGTGTTGGTTTGGTAGACGTGACCGGCGTCAGTTTGGTAGGCCGTGTTCTTGATTTCATCACCGCTCTTGATCCCGTCGGCATTGACCGTGGCGTCGAACCCAACGGTTAGCTTTTGATTACCATACTTAGCTAGGAAGCTAGCTGGATCTTTAACGGCAACTGTAACCTTGTGGTTAGCAGCGTCCCAGGTAACCGTGTAGTAGCTGGCGTCAACAGTGTTGCCGGAAGCGTCCTTAACCCAGATCGTGGATTGATCCGCCGTGGTCTTAGAATCATACGTGTCGTACGTATTCCAAGCCAACGTTTTTTGGGCGTCGCTTAAAACGTCGCTAGTAACACCAGAAAGATCCCAAGTCCAGGAATAGTTAAGCGTGTCACCCTTTTGGACGATGGAACCATCTGCACTGGTGGTACCACTGTTTTCAGCGACGCTCTTTTGCGGATCTGGCACGTCAATCGTGTTAGTAACCGTGTTTGTGGTGTACTTGTGCCCGGCATCGGTTTGGTAAGCCGTGTTGTCAATTTGAGCGGCGTCTTGAACGTCTTGGTTGACCGTGGCGTTGAACTTGGCCTTGAGCACTTGATCCCCATACTTAGCTAAGAAGCTAGCTGGGTCATTGACTTTGATCGTGAAGCTGTGACTAGATGCATTCCAAGCGACGGTATAAGCACTAGCAGGAACAACTTCACCCTTGGCGGTGTAAACCTTGAGGGTAGATTGGTTAGCCGTAGTCTTGCTGTCGTAGTTATCGGACAGGCTCCATTCCAGGGCTTGTTGGGCCTTGGACGTATCACTAGCGGTAACGTCGGACAGATCCCAGTTGACCGTGTAGTTAACCGTGTCGCCCTTTTGAACCAGCTTGCCATCCGTGTTTTCCGTACCGTTATTAGTCGTTTCAGACTTAGTTGGGTTTGGCACGTCAATTGTGTTAGTAACAACGTTGGTGTCATAGTTTTGGCCAAAGTCGGTTTGAATAGCTCCGTTCTTGATGGTGGCCGCGTTAGTAACATCTTGGTTGACAGTAGCGTTGAACTTAACCGTAAGGGTTTGCCCACCGTAAGACTTGATGAAGTCGTTAACGTTATTCCAGTTTAAGGTCAGCTTGTGGTCAGCAGCGTCCCAGGTAGCAGTGTAGTAACTATCCGGGATCGTGTTACCGGAGGCGTCCTTGACGGTCAGGCTGTTTTGAACCGCTGTCGTCTTAGAATCGTAGTTGTCGGTCATGGAAAGACCCTTGGCCTTTTGGTCGTCGGAAATCGCCGTGGCAGTCGTTAATTGGGAGTAGTCCAGATCAATCTTGTAGTTGATCGTATCGCCCTTTTGAACAATCTTGCCATTGGTATCTTCCGTACCGCTATTAGTCGTTTCGGACTTGGATGGGGTCGGGTTCGGGGTCTTGTTTTCAACCGTGTTGGTAGCCACGCTGGAACCATTGATCTTGATGAGAATCTTGTTGGCCAGGGTGGCGTTATCAGCATTGACCGTCCCCGTGATAACAATGTACGGCATCTTGTAGCTAGACGTTTTGTTCAGGTTCATGGCCGTTAGCATCCCCATGTCGGCACCAACCGCCGTAACCACGTGATTACCGTCAGCGTCAGTCGTAGTGGTGATGTCGTAGATATCGCTAATATCTTCGCCCTTAGACGAGTAGACCTTAACGGAATCGATCGTAACACCAGCCGGAACGGCATCGGTGAAGGTAACGTTGGTAATATCATTAGTCCGGTTAGCTGGCAAGTCCGCCATCGTCCCAGTGTATTGAACCTTGTCGCCCTTAGTTACATAGTCGCCATCAATGTTTGTGGCCGCCCCGTTTTGTGTATCAGTAACGGTCTTTTGCCCGGTTTGCGTGTAGTTGATCGTGTCAAGGTGATACGTTGCCGTCGGTGTGTTTGGTGTACCAGTCACGTATTTATTGACGGTGATTGCAACAGTACCTTTGGGGTTGTAGGTTGGGAGAGTGACGTCAGCAGAAATATCGTCGATCTTAACATTAGCGGTATCGCCGAACATTCCTTGCGCAACACCCCATGCTCCAGCTGACGTAGAATTTTGAACAGACACGTTGAAGTGGTTACCGTAAATCAGCGACATTACACCACCATCTGGAAGTGAACTGACACCATTTAGAGCACTCGCTACTGTCGCATTTTTACCAGTTGGTTTGCCAGTTGCAGGATCGTACCCCAAATTATTAGCAGCTGCCACATAAATATTGCCGTTATTATCATTCACAAATTTAGAAGTACCATTGGTCATACCTCCACCAAGAACGAGGTTGACCGCAGAAGTAGATGTTGTTGACGACCCTTGAGTATTAGCACCATTACCAGCCCCAATTGAAGCCTTCTGGCCCATATCAATATCATTCTGCCAGAATGCGGTAATGTACTTTTCTGACATGTTGGTGAGATCTTTGTTGGCGATCTGGTATGTCATTGTGTTGGTGATGTCGTTGTACCCTTTGGTACCACCAATTAATGAATCAATATCCCCATCAGCAGTGTAGTAGACAGCAATCTTTTGACTAGTGTCCATCGCAGATCCAGCACCATTGAACCTGATCCATAAACCAGTAGTAGATCCGTCAGCTAAATGAACAGCATCCGGTGCGAAAGCCCAAGTCCCATTTTCAACTGCATAAATCTTAACAGCACCAGCGTTTGCATAATCATATGCTGGAATGAGACTGGAGCCAGCACTAACTTCACCATCGTTTCCACCCCATGGGAATTCCAAAGAGGTCACTTTAACATAAGTTACAATGTGAGCTTTGTCAACGCCGGTTACGGTAACAGAATACTGTCCATAGTTGTCGCCGCCTTCATCTGGGCCATTGACAGTAACCCCAACTCCATCGCCAAGATTGGCCGTACGATAAAGTGTGTTTGTCGAATCATATGCAGTATATGCGCCATTAGAGTATTGAGCGTTAGCAACGGAATCCTTAGTTGAATCAGTTGCTTCTTTTGCTGCACTATCCAATACCGCCTTAGCCGAACTAGCCATCGCTTCAGCTTCGGCAACACTAGAAACTGCCTTGGTTGAGCTATTAACCGTCACTCCAGCAGATTGGGCTGCAGCTATTTCCGTTGAAATTTCAGAGTCGGCTGCCTTGGTTGCACTCAGCACGGCCTTAGCACTGTTAACCGCCGCCGTTGCGCTTGCAATGACAGCACTGGCACTTGATTGTGCGGATTGAATTTGCGCTTGGGCTTGAGCAGATGTCATCCCGGTGGAACCAACCGTGACGGTTGAACCTTGATTTACATTTACGCCGGCGGCTTGTGCTGAACTAGCAACTGCACTCATTTGATTGTTCATTGCCGCAACGGCGCTTGAATTAGCGTTAGAGTTTTGTGCTTCAACGGCGGCACTGTTTAAAGCGGACGCTTGATTAGCGTAATCACTAGCAACTGCCGATGTTGCGGAATTGAGTTGTGCTGACCCTTGAACGTTGTAAGTGGAGCCAGACGTTTGCGTAACCTTAGCACCGGCCTGTGAAGCGGCATTTGCAGCACTCGTTACTCCAGATGAATCTACATTGACTTGGGTAAAGCTAGACGTAGAACCAGCTCCGCTAGTAGCGGTACCAGAACCAGTTGAAGCCGTGGTCGTGTCGGCGTGGGCTTGACCGGAAGTCATAAGCATCGTTCCAGCCGTGGCTAAACCAACTACTCCGGCGACCATCCAGCTCTTGCCAGCCTTATACATTTTGTGCCGGAGCACCGGGCGCTTGATAGTGACTTCGCCAGTGTGATTAACGTTGGCAACAACCGAAATTTGTGGTGTTTGATTTTCAGTTTGTGTTTCCAATACTTGAAACCCCTTTCGATAATATAAAAATAAGCATAATTGAAGTAACCCTTTGATTACTTGCAATTAACATTTTATCATTAAAAATCGTAAAGATAAACATAAACATAAACAAGCCCTAGCTAAACTAGGGCTTGTTATATTAATTTATCCAATTTTAGAAATTACGGCGATACTTATTCTTTCGTTCAATTCCGATTAAGCCGAGGAAGGAACCAATAATCCCAAGTCCAAGGGCAACTAGTTCAGATTGGTTACCGTCACCGGTTTGTGGCAACGAACTCCCCTTTGCTTGTTGCTTGGCTTCCTTACGAGTTGGATAAGCAGTGGCAACGTTTTGGCTCTTAATTGCGGTGTCCTTAGCGGTAATCGCGGTGTCCTTAGCGGTAATTGTAGCTACATTATTATCGGCTTCCTTAACGTTAATGATATTGCCGTACTCGTCATAAGCTTGGCCGTCCTTGACCGTCCAACCTTGGACCGCCTGACCATTAGCGTCAACGACTTGCCCGTTCTTGATTTGGTAATCGTGAGCATTAGCTTCGGCTTGACTAGCGGCTTGCGCTTGGGCCTTAGCTAAACCAAGTTCGGTTTGGGCCTTGGTCAAGGCGGCTTGAGCGTCGGCTAACGTGGCTTGGGCACTGTCGTCCTTGGCCTTGGCTTGGTTGTAAGCGTCCTGGGCAGTTTCGTAAGCCGTTTGGGCGTCTTTGAGGGCGGCTTGATTGGCCGCTAACAGAGCCGGAGCGTTTTGAAGCTTGGCTAAGTAAATCTTAGCGTCGTTGAGCGTTCCTTCGGCTTTTGCCAACGTGGCTTGGGCATCCGCGAGGGTCGTTTGCGCACTGGTCAAAGCACTCTTAGCAGTTGCGGAGGTTGCTTGTCGACTAACTAAGACGTTTTGTTCGTCCGTTAGAGTTTGCTTAGCGCTGTTAAGGTTAGAAATTAGGATCGCGTTTTGCGCCTGCTTTGCGGCTAAGTTTGCCTGCGCGTTCTTCAAAGTAGCTTGCGCGTCGGTGTGCGCCGTTTGCGCCTTGGCAAGATTAGTTTGGGCTTGGGCCGCCTTCGTTTGGTCATTGTTTAATTGCGCTTGAGCTTGATCGTTAGCCGTTTGTGCATTTGCCACGTTGTTATTCGCCGTAGACAAGGCTCGGTTAGCTTGATCCAGGGTATCCTTGGCCTGATTGTAGGCATTTTGAGCATTAGTTAGCGTATCTTGTGCCGCCGCTAAGTTGGTCTTAGCTTGCTGTAAGTTAGCTACCTTCGTCGCTTGATCTGCCGTGAGGTTGTCCAAGGCCTTTTGAGCAGTCGTGACCGCTTGATTAGCACTGGTCAAGTTGCTTTGTGCCTGATCGTAGGCCTTTTGGGCGTTAGCTTGATTTGCTTGAGCCGTAGTTTGAGCATTAACGGCATTGTCGTAAGCAGTTTGAGCTTCATTAGCCTTATCTTGAGCCGTGGCTGCCACTTGGTTAGCGTTGGCGGCGTTAGATTGTGCCGCCGTCAAAACAGATTGAGCATTGGTCAAAGCCGTTTGAGCTTGATCGTTGGCCGTAGTTTCGTCGGCAACAATCATATTTAGGTTTGGCGTAGTCTTGTCAGTGGCGGTGTTAATCTTGTTTTCGTTGAGCGGGGTATTATAACCCATCCATTCGTTGTTACTGCATGGTTGCAAGGTAACAAAACGGAACGCTAACCCAGCGGTGGTATCAATGGCAATACCAAGGTTAGTATTGCTATTGTATTCGTCAGTCTTATTACCAACCAAGACCATGGTGTGGCCCCAATCCATCGCCCAATTAGATTGGTTGTCATTGAACATCATTTCAACAATTGAGTTGAAAATACTACTCTTGAGTTGAGCCATCGTGACGGCACTATTATTGTTAAAAACATAAGAGCCGGAATGAGCTTCGCTAGGGCTTGCCGAGTATTCCTTGCCAATTTGTTGTAGAGCTTTTAGATCGTGATCGCCACCGTCGCCATCTTTGCTAGCAGTAGCGTTGTATTCACTAGCAAGCTGGTTCATCAATGCTGACGTTGAGAACATTGGTCGACCAAGTTGCTTGTTAATGTAGTTCAGAATCGAAGTAGCGAATTCACTTAGTTCCAGTTGTTCAGCACTGGTTAAGTTAGTAGCGTCAACCGTTTGTGCTTCGTCAGTCTGGGATGGTTGATATTGCTTTAAGATCTTGTTGTACAAATCGTTGTTGTCAACGGCCGTTTGAATAGTGTTAGCGTAACTATCTGGCAGGAAACCACCGTTTTGATCGATGTATTCCTTGGCCGCTTTAACCGCCGCTACATAGTCACTCGGTAAGTTAATTTCCGCTGATTTGTCGGAAACTAATTGATCGGCCGTGGTTGAAGCCGTGGTGTTCGCGCTAGTAACGTTAGATTGCGCCGTAGCAACCGCACTAGCAGCACTAGCCGATTGACTATTGGCGCTCGCTAGTTGACTTTGAGCCTGACTTAACGCACTGGACGTGGACGCCACGGCGGAATTTGCACTGGTTACGGCTTGATCGGCACTGCTTAATGCGGCACTAGCACTGTTAGCTTGACTTTGAGCACTCGTTTGTTGCGCTTGAGCACTGGTCAGGGCCTGTTCAGCGGAGGTCAAGCCAACCCCGTCTACCGCATCTTGGGCGGCCTTAACCGCATCAGACGCCGAGGCAACGTCAGCTTGCGCGCTAGCAACCGCTGCGCTAGTTTGGCTAGCTTGGGCTTGAGCGCTAGATTGAACACTTTGCGCGTTGGCTTGTTCTGCCTTAGCCTGACTTAACGCACTGGACGTGGACGCCACGTTAGCTTGATCGCTAGTTACGGCATTCGACGTGGCCGTCACGTTAGCTTGATCGCTAGTTACGGCATTCGACGTGCTAGTAACATTTGCTTGCGCCGTGGTTACAGCATCCGAAGCACTAGTGACCCCGGATTGGTCAACCGCTTGTTGAGCGCTGTTGACGTTGGTTTGGGCGCTATCAACTTTAGCTTGTTGGGCCGTTACGGCATCGGAAGCCTGGTTGTAACTGGCTTGCGCGGAATCAACGCCGGTTTGGGCGCTGGTGACGTTCGCACTAGCCGAAGCGACGCTGGCTTGATCGCTAGCAACGGCATCCGACGCCTGGGCAATATTAGCGCTGGTGGCTGATTGAACCAAGGCGCTAGCGGAATTCACTTGGCCTTGGGCGCTGGTTACGGCGTCAGAAGCGGAATTCAGATTTTCTTGAGCGCTGGACAAAGCATAGTCACTAAGAGCAGCGTTTGATTGAGCCGTCGCAACGGCATCTTGGGCACTATTTACGTCTGCTTGTGCTTGATCAACAGTCTTAACAGCGGTTGACTGACTGGTAGCTTGTTCCGTACTCGTTGAATTAGCACTTACGCTATCGGCGTGGGCAGTTTGCGTTGTTACAATGGTTGCACCGGCTAAAGCAAGGGCTGTAACCGTAGCAGTCATCCATTGCTTACCATCCTTATAAAGCTTCTTGTGAGACTTGATTTCCTTCATGGTTTTTCTTCTCCTTTTAAACTTGCGAATAGATTATATTACGACTCAACTTTCAATTGAAGGCTCGATTTGTAATCAGGCCTAGTTCCTTTACGCTTATTATAATAACATACTCAACAGCAAAGTCAATAGATAATTAAATGCTTTTATATATAATTAGCGATTGATTCGATAGGGATAAGCAGCAAGCTGAAACTGTTTGAATTCAGCTAAATTGTCGCAGTTAGCCTTGTTAATACACCATGCTTGCTTGATGTTGCTTTTGTTCAAGGGCGATACTGTTGGATCACAGGCGCCATAATCGTAGTAGACCCGATCAGATGTGACCAGGGTGCCGACATACGCCTTTCCGTTATTTTGCTTGATTAGATTCCAAGAATACAGTAGCTCCTTTAATTCTTGTGGTGTTTCGATCATGGTTCCTCCTTGGTATCGTTTTGTTTTTTTCAAAGCTATTGGCAAATCAGTTTAGCGTAATAATTGCCATTAACGTTAACGAAGTAGTGATCAGGGCAATCTTTTTCGGAAATAACTTCAACTTCGCCTTCATCAATAGCGTCAAACAAACTATCGTCTTGAGCAAAGCGGTCTAATAGTGCTTTTTGCCCGTAGTAGACTCCGCCAACAGTGTATTTAGGGTGGGCGAAATCGCCGGCTTCTTCAAACCAAGCTAACAGATATGTGCCATTGGCATTGAGCTGGGCTTGTTGCGTTAAATATTGGTTGAATTCAGTTTAATTCATAATGATGACCTCCGACGGTTGTATCGTTTACCTCTTTACACCTAATATAATAACACGATCAATAATAAATTCAATAGATAATTAAATGTTTTTCTATTTATTTTGGCAAATTGAACTACTCCCACTTAGCTAAGCCTACGGCTTGACGCTTGAAGTGGGAGATTCTGGGAACATCGCATACTTACTCTACCGGTTCTAAGTGAACTTTCGAGCAGAGGTTACGACTATTGACCAAGG
>SKER01003062.1_pt1 | contig 9920 bp, 9 predicted proteins | sample 4826961 | NCBI WGS metagenome assembly SKER01 (sample SAMN11008804, study PRJNA524170) | human gut metagenome | biome: Human fecal sample; material: Feces; isolation source: fecal sample from pouch patient p47 | host: Homo sapiens | place: Israel: Tel-Aviv | collected 2016-11-16
GTTTCGAATAAATAATGTTATTCCCAGGTCCTCTTCAAATGCCGCCATTTGTCTGGATAGCGTTGGCTGGGTAATATGCAATTGTTCTGCTGCTTTTGTAAAGCTCTGTTCTTTTGCTACTGTCAAAAAATAGCGTAATAGTCTTAATTCCATGTTTTTATATTCCTACAAATTTTCTTGTAAACATTCTATCATATTGCATCCCAGATATCATCTATATCTTTAATGTGACATTTTACAGTCTTATGTGATAAGTTATTTCAGATAAATTTTCTCTATTCGTCGTTGCTCCAACTCGGCCCTAAGAATAATCCCAAGTGTCAGACAATAGTCCGGATCCCTCAGATCACTGCCAAGCATGGCAGTAATATGAGATAACCGATCGAGCAGAGTAGAACGATGCAGATAAAGCGCCGCAGCAGTTTTTGTAACAGAAAGATTATTGTCCAAGTACACCCTCAGAGTATGTAAATAAGAAACCTGTGAACTGTCATCATGTTTCTTCAGGCGTTTCAGGCCTTCCGTATAATAAACCCAGCTTGGCCGTCCCGCCAGAGCACTGTTGAGAAGCTGCGGAAGCAAATAGTCCTGAAAATAGAATATGATAGAATTATCTTCCTGAGAAAGTCCGTTCTGCAACGCCGCAGAAGCCTGAAACCAGGCATGATTTCCATCGTAGAGATTGGTAAATGAGGAGGAAACACCACAAATGGCTCCAAGTTTTTCCAAAACGGAAGTCAGCGAATCCATTGATTCCTTTTGAACCTGATCAGCAGGCAGAAATTCTACAACAGCATCCTCAAATTCAAATGCAAATGATCCTGGATGTCGCTCCTCCAAAGCAGCAGAAAGATAGGTTCCTGAAAGATGACTACCGCTGGATTCCGGAATCAGCTTCATACAGATCCAATCATGCTTTCCATTTTCCATACTCAAAGCACGACGATATTCAAAATCAATACGCTGCCCGGAAATGACGCTGCGCAAGGCTCGTCGTACAGCGGTACGGGTACTGGACAAAATCGGATTCTGCTGAATAGCCTGTCGCAGAAGTTTGGAAAAGAAAACTGCCAATGCCCTGTCAGAGGACCTGAATGGACGAGATTCTTCAAAAACAGTCAGACATCCTAAGTATTCTTCCTGATCGAAAATATTTACAGAAAGAGAACGCTTTCCCTGTAATTCCAGCAACAGAGGTTCGCGAACATAGTTGGACATATCATGCAAAGACAGAAATGTTGCCATTTTCTCAACATCGAAAGATTGCGTATCCAATTGCAATCCCAATTGTTTTTTCAGGTACTCTTCCTCCGTCACTCCCAGATAGCGAAAATCCGAGCCTATAAGCAGCATTGGATTTTCAAAGATGCCTCTGCTGGCATCCAGCATTTGAGACAAAGCTGCACCATGGCGCAGAATGAACCAGAGCCTTTCCTCCCAGGTATCATATTGATTGAATACCTCCTGCACCAAATTGAATATTCGAAAAATGTCCTGGCTGCCATGTATAAGAATAACGCTGCACCGCTCATAGTAGGCATTAAGATTCCAGTGTTCTCCCAAACATACCAGACAGACATTTTCTCCCAACTCTGGTGTCTGTGGTAAATGATCTGCAGAACAGACATAGACACTATTTTCCTCAAAGGACTGAGATCGATCCAGATAAAATTCCGGTCGGTTCAAGATCAGTGTACTGTTCTTCCTGCCATGAAACAAAACTCCTGTCAGTTCTTCTTTCAGCCTCCAATAAAGAATATCCGCGCATAACTTCATAACCAGCCTCCCAAATTATTCTAAAAATATTATAATTTTTCAAAAAAAAGCTGTCAAGATATCACCCATACGTTTTGTATGGGTGGCATCTGTTTTATATGCATTATTCACAAATAATGGCCATATAAATTGTATGGTTTTTTAGAATACAAATTGTATGTAAAGAAGAAGATAAAAACCATCTTTTTGTAGAATGTTCGATGCAGTATTTTTTGACTATAATAAATCAAAACAAAAGTAGACAGGAGGTATACCATGCTAAAAGAAAAACTGGAGACGAAAAAATGCTTTTCAACTGCCTGGGGCAGACTAATTACGGAGGAAGAAGCCTATCGACAGCTGAATCGCCAAATTGCCGCTATGACTGCCAATCTTTTTCAGGTCATGCGCATTTTTGAACCTAACTGGGAAAAACGCACCGCAGCCATCTGCAATATTGCCAATATGATGAATATGGCAGTTGCAGGAAGCCCCGATGAACAGAAAAACTATGTTAATGCTGCTCTCTATGAAGCATTTAACATCCCGGAGCTTTGTGAAAAATCCAGCTGGCTTGGTGGCATTACCGGTGACTCCGGCGATGAATGGGAAAATATGGCCGGTCGAGTAATACAGTTTACCCGAAATCGAGTGGAAAAAGAGCTGGATACCTGTCCCTGGGATATTGTGGGCAGCGAACTGTGCAATATGACCACCAGTATGTTCACTGCAAACTTCGATCTGGCTTCTTCCAACGGAACAGAAAACGAAGTGGCACTGAATATGTGCCAGGCACGAGGCTGTGGTAACAAGCACTGTCGTGTCGTGGCAGAACGACGGGATGTCTATGGACTGCCGAAGCAGGATTGGCTGGAACATATGCAGCAACCTGTAGATCCTATTCATGATACGCCTCGAGAACGCATGGTCAAAGATGGTCAGTGTCTGCGTAATGGTCAATACACACAGAACTTCGGCGAGGAAACATCGCTGGAAAAAGCATATCACTGGGTTGCGCAAATGGGCTGGGTATGGTCTATCCAGTTCCCAATGATGGCTATTAAAGAGATGGCGCCTGATGAAGATGAATTCATGCGAGTATTCCGCATTATCTTTGCTACTGCCGGTAAAAATCAGTTTATCGATCCCTTTGCAAAAGAAGGTCTGCGGAGTTTTCTGGGCATTCCTCATGATATGGACGAGAACGACGGCCGTATTCTCGGCGGATATATCCGCTATATGCTGGACGTACAACAGGTCCCCTATGAGATGGTTCGCTGGACCAAGGATGAAACCTGGATCAAGGTCAAATCAGAGGACTTTACTGCCCGTTATGAGATGGCACCTCTGGATGAACTGGTAGACGCCTACGAGGCACAGTGGAATGGTGCAGCTAAAACGCTGGTCAGCACGGAATGGTCCTGTGTAATCGAAAATCGTGACGAAGAAGAAATGTACATCAAGGTCATCCGCAAGGAAGACTCGCGAATGCTGTAAAGGAGGAGGACAAAATATGCTGTTTAGAGAAGATAACGTCGCACGCGCAGACGCTGATGCTATACGTAAGGGTGTGGGATTTTACCGCTGGACACACGATATCGTAGAGATTACCGGCAAAGACGCACTGGAGGTTCTTCAAAAGATTTATATCAGCAACATTTCCAAAGTTGCTGTCGGACGTTCAAAATACACTGCATCGCTGGATGAAAACGGTGAAATCATTGACGATGTGATCGTCATGCACATGGCAGATGGTCTGTACTGGGTCTCCGACCTCTATGGACCACGTTTGCTACCGTGGATTGAGAAGCACAAAGGTACAGCTGATATTCAGACAAAAATCATCACCTATGACTGGGATATGTATGCCATACAGGGACCTGATAGTATCAATGCGATGAATGCCATGTTAGATAAACCGATTGACGAACTCAAACGGTTTGGCATCTGCGAGCGTAAGATTGGCGATATTCCTGTCTATATTCACCGTTCCGGCTTCACCGGTGAAAATGGCTATGAAATCTATTCTGCATTTGATAAGAGTGCAGAAATTCACAATTTAGCACTGAAAGCTGTCGAAGCTGTCGGAGGACGTGAACTTCAAACTCTTGAAGTCTATGTCCGATCTATCCCAATGGAAAAAGGCTTCGTGCTCAAACAGGACTTTAAGCACCTGAGTCCATATGAGTGTGGACTCGGATGGGCCGTTGCCGCTGATAAAGATTTCATTGGTAAAGAGGCAGCACTGGCGCGTAAAGAACATCCGAAATATCGTATGGTCGGTCTTGAATTTTCACGTGAATCAACAGAAGATATCTCCATCTGGGAGCGTGTATACTGGTACGGTGTGGAAGTCGGCCGCTGTGCACAGACAATCTACGGCTATACAGTCGACAAAAACATTGGTTTTGCTACCGTCCGCGCTGACATACCCGATGGTGCGGAGCTGACCGTTGGCTACAATGATTCTCCGGCCATCGTGGTAAACAAAGTTTTCTGCTGAGAAAGGAGGACATTATGGGAAGATTAGATGGAAAAGTCTGTATCGTAACAGGTGCATCTGCAGGTATCGGCCGTGCCACAGCAGAACTGTTCTGCCGTGAAGGTGCCAAGGTCGTGGCGGTTGCTCGCCGCGAAGAGCGTCTTAGAGACCTGGCCGAGGAATGCAGCGAACTACCTGGCGAGATAATCTGGCATGCAGGTGATGTCGGTGATCCGGCAACTGCTGTAAACATGGTAAAAAAAGCAGTGGAGACATTCGGAAAACTGGATATCGCCGTAAACGATGCCGGTATCATGGATGACAACACCGCTATTGCGGACATGTCTGACACAATGCTTATGGAAACATTCCGCATCAACACATTTGGTCTCATGTATGGAATGCGTGAAGAATGCAGACAGTATCTTGCACAGGGCAACGGTGGCGTAATCGTCAACATCTGCTCCGTCGGCGCAACACACCAGACTTCCGGTGCTGCCTACTGTGCAAGCAAGGGTGCTGTGCTGGCAGCAACAAAAAACACAGCATTCATGTACATGGAAGAAGGCATCCGCTGTAATGCACTTTCACCCGGTGGTGTCGTAACTGACATTCCTCTGGTCATGCCTCCTTCCGACGAGTTCGGCTTTGGCCGAACCAGCATGCTGCTGAACTTCTCCGGTGAGCTTGCTATGCCGGAGGACTTGGCTGACGCAATCCTGTTTCTCGCAAGCGACCAGTCCCGCTATGTTAACGGTGAAGAACTTAAATGTGACGGCGGCTGGACATGTTTCTAAAAAATAAGGGAGGATATATATGAGTCTCACCGAGCGACACAACAACAGAAAATATCATCCGCATCAATGCAATTGGAACCGTCAATATGGTCAAAGGTGAGTTTTTCCGCGCTGGTCTGGCCTATGCCATGTCTAAAAGTTTGTGATCTACTTCACACAGAAAAATGTTTCCAGATTTGAGTTCAAAAAAAGAAACAGTCTCCAAATTGGAGACTGCTTCTTTTTTGAAGATTATTCGATTGCCTGAAGCTCTTTTTCCAGTTCTTCCAGATGTGGTTTCAAAAATGCCGACTGCGGGAAAGATGCCAGTTTCCGTAAGGTCAGACCACCAACCAGTTTCATCTGTGGATTTTTTGAAGCGTCAGGGCTGTACTTATCCAGAACTGCTGCCGCTTCCGGATTTTTCAGGATATCCTTTACTTTGCTGTCAAGTGAAAATGCCATAACACTTACCTCCTGCCGTATATTTTATGGTAATATTATACAAAATATCAGGCAGGAATCATAGCCTACAAAGTGCATGTTTTACAATCATCTTAATCCTTCACTCTAACGGTTATCCAGTTTTCCATATTTTTTCCAATCCAGTTTCCATTACATTTCACGCCTCCTCCGATTTCACATAACCAGACTGTTTTTCTTACTCTGTTTGTGATAAAATCACAGTAACTTCAGAAGCGTTCCCATTGTTTTCTTTTTACTGGAGGATTTTTCAATGCAAGAAATACGTCATTTTTTTCAATCATTATTCAGTCTTACCCTTGATTTTCGTGTCCGGCTGTTTAATATCCTGGCTTTAGGAGGCACTGTGATCAGCCTGATTATGGCCTTTCTCAGTCTCGGAACTGGTTCCTGGGGAAATGTCCTGATCAACATTGTGCTGGTCGCAGTCTCAGGAGGACTTTTTCTTTATTCCTATTACAGTGGGAAATATCAGCGATGCTATCTGATCACCATTGTCATGATTTTTCTGATCGTTTTTCCGGTGATGTTTTTTACCAGCGGCGGATATCATGGCGGTATGCCGGCCTTCTTCGTGTTTGCCATTATTTTTACCGTGCTGATGCTGGAAAAAAGACGGGCTCTGATCGTTTCTCTGCTGGAGATTGTCCTATATATAGGACTGTGTCTGGTCGCATACCATTTTCCGCACATTGTAACTCCTTTTGCTACGGAAGCAGACCGGCTGGCAGATATTCTTCTGGCATTTGTCTCTGTAAGTACTGTCTGCGGCATTGTTCTCTATTTTCATCTGAAGGAATACAACCAGCAGCAGCTCCTTCTGGAGGAACAGAACCGGCGGCTACGCTCCCTTGACAATGCCAAGTCTACCTTTCTGACCACCGTTGCCCACGAAATCAAAAATCCTCTGAGTTCCATCTCCCTCCACGCCCGCGACACATCCGAGCTCCTTGAGGAAGAACCTCTGGATTTCTCTCTTATGCAGGAAAATCTCCGTACCATTGAACAGTCGGTAATGCGGATCGACCGGATCGTGCTGGATTTGATGGATACCGTTTCCATTGAGCAGGGACGGCTGGCCCTTTCTCTTGTACCATCAGATCTGGGAGCACTTTTACATTCTGTAGAAAAAGATTTCAGCAGTCATCCAAGTTCCGGGAATAACCAGCTGGTCCTTACGATACAATCTGACCTCCCGGAAATCTCTGCAGACCCGGAACGGCTGATCCAGGTTATCACCAATCTGATCTCCAATGCAGATCGTCACACTCAAAACGGAACCATCACCATTTCCCTTACAGGCGAACCGGGCTGGCAGACCATCTGCGTTTCCGACACCGGAACCGGCATGTCAGAAGAAATGCGAAAAAACGCGCTCAAGGGTTATGTTTCTGCAGATAAAGATTACTGGCGGCACGGCATAGGCCTCTATGTCTGTCATCAGATCATCACTGCCCACGGCGGCAAAATATGGCTGAAAAGCCAAGAAGGTGAGGGAACTCAGGTATTCTTCTCACTTCCGGAGGAGGAGTCATAAATATATGAATGAAAAGAAATCGCTTATCCTTATGGTTGAGGATGAAGAACAGGTGCTGAATACCAACTGCCGGATGCTGCGGCGCCGTGGCTACGAAGTCCGCACTGCGCAGACAGTCTCCGAAGTCTATCATCAGCTTGAAGAACAGCTGCCGGATCTTCTCATCCTGGACATTATGCTTCCGGACGGAAACGGCCTGGATATCTGCCGCCACTTCCGCGAAAAAACCATGAACCCTGTTCTTTTTCTCACCGGAAAAAGCGATATCCGCGATAAGGTAGAAGGGCTTCAGCAGGGAGGCGACTATTATCTCACCAAACCTTATAATTTTGACGAATTTCTGGCCGTGATCCAGATGCTTCTGGAACGCCAGAAACGAATAGAAGAAAAAATAAAAGAAAAATTTCAGACTTCCCGCCAGATCACCATCGGAAGCCTGCGGCTGGATCTTTCGGACGGCCATGCATATCTCAATAATGCCGACACAGGTCTTACCCGTACCGAATTCTCCCTGCTGCGTCTCCTTGCCGAAAACCAGGAGAAGATTTTTTCTGCAAAGGAGCTCTATGAAGCAGTATGGGGCAGCTGTGCGGGAACAGATACCAGCACGGTACGGCGGCATATCTTTAATCTTCGTGTCAAGATCGGTGCCGAGGATACCGATGAATATGACATTGTCTCGGTTTATGGTAAGGGATATCTTTTTACCTGCCGGTAAATGTCTCTTTTTCTTCACATTTCTGAATATCAGAATCTGTCTGTTACAATATACTTAACAGACAAGTTCTTTTTATCAGGAGGTGCCTATGCATAAAAAAATCTTATTTCTTTTAACAGGCTTGATCGCTCTTTCCATATCTGCAATCCCAGTCCTCGCTTCTGACCCTCCAACCGATGATGGTCAGTACATCTGGCAGGATGAAAACGGAGATTACTGGTACCGCAATGGTTCCGAGGATGAATATATCGGCGAAGGTAATTATGCCCCTGATCCGGATTCCAGTGAACTGATGGAAGGCAACGATGCCGGCTGGACCGAACAGGACGGTTATTTTGAACCTCATTATTATTATGAGGATGGCAGTGTGTGGCTGGAGGACGCTACCGGAACCACTTATATTGGCTCCAGAGATAAATACTATATTGATGACTACGGCAACCTTCAGGAATATTCCGATTCAGAAGCTGATTCCTCCTCCGGGGATTCTCCCGAAGAATTCTCTGAATCAGAAAAGCGTGGCGAGCTTCATATGCGGGTTGGTTTCCCTGCCGATACTACGATCCAAGAATCCATGCCCGAAAAAGGAGGTTATTTCGAGCAGCGTTCTGTAAATGAGGGAAAAAGTACTGCCTTTGTTTTAAAAGTAGCTAATTCTTCTCTGGAGGATTCTTCCCTGAAGGGTTTTCTGGCAGAATACTATCCGGTAAAGGGTGAGATCATCACCAAAGAGGACCTTACCTTTGAATCTTATCCTGCTACGAAATATCAATATTTAACCGCAGTCAACGAAGAAGAAAAAAATGTGGATGCGCTTGTATGCCAGACTGACGATTATACATTTGGACTTTTTATCCTGACTCCGTCAGACACCTATGATAAGGCCGCTGAAAAGGAAACTGCAGAGCTGATCAAATCCATAGATTTCGTTTACGCAGAGTATGTTGATATGGCCATGACGGATTACTTTCAGGTTCTTACTCCGGAGCGTTGGAAATATCTCTGCCGTTATGAAACGACCGAAACCGAAAATGGTGGATATAAACTGACTTATTACAATGAGGATGTTCCTGTGCTGACACTGGAAGCCAGATATTACGATGATGAAGACCAGCCTCTGGACAGTGTATGGCAGGGCTATCTCGGCCGCATCGAGACAGTCGATGGCAAAAAATACGATCTTCTTTCCACCATCAGCCAGTACTCCGAGGATGCCTCTGACGAATGGAAGGAAATGTATGACACCTATCTGGATACCATAAACGGAATCCGCATGATGGATGGCTGTTCCCTGACCGAAGGAAGCCATACCTGATTTCCCGGTCCCCTCTGCCGTTATTTTGCAGACCGGAAAATCTATAGCTGTATCTCAACCGCAAAAGACACATCATATTTACACAAAAGAAGCTGCAGAACTTAAGTCTTCATTGTTCTGCAGCTCCTTTGTATTATTCTGTCCATCATCCACATCATTGATTCCTGCAATAAAGGTTTCAATGAGCTACTCACTTAATTATATATTTTGTGGTGAAAACAGAGAAAATTTCTATTTCTTCTTTATATTCTTATAAGTCTTTTACAAATTCTACTGCATTTTGGATATCTTTATCATCTGGATGTCCTTTTGCGATACCTCCAACTAGTTTGAACGGACCAAATGTATCATATCCTTTGCATCCGAATTTCCCCTCTACGCTGGCATGTTTTTTATCCAAAATCTGCTCTATGGATCTATAATTCGCACTCCCACCATAAGTGCAGATCAGAAATACCTTTTTGTCATCTGGCAAATTCTTTTCTGCAAATTTTAATATCGACTGATGAAACTTCGAAAAATAGATTCCTGATGCAAACCCGATCATATCATAACTGCTTAGATCTGCATCTGGCTGTTTTACTGCATCAATTAAATCCACCTGACACCCTTCTGCTATGCTTTTTACTAGTTTTTCTGTATTTCCATGATGCACAGACGCATATACGATTGCTTTTCTCATATCTATACCCTTTCTATCCGCTCAACAATAGAATTATACCATCATTTGTCAGCTTGTAAATCTGTTTCATTACAGGCAAACAACTCAAAATGATTTCGATTTGTTTTTATAAAGCCTTCTTTTTGTAACTTCGATATCTCCGTAGACATTGCCGCACGGTCTATGCAAAGAT